>Ga0209324_10000216_pt1 | contig 38978 bp, 74 predicted proteins | sample Rifsed19ft3_FD_184015 | JGI IMG/M metagenome (GOLD analysis project Ga0209324, IMG submission 184015) | Soil microbial communities from Rifle, Colorado, USA - sediment 19ft 3 (version 2) | ecosystem: Environmental > Terrestrial > Deep subsurface > Rock core/Sediment | place: Rifle, Colorado...
GAAGGCCACAACACCGTCGACACCGGTACGGGAGCGGCGTGCGGTCAGGTTGGAGTAGACCATGGTGGTGTCCTCCGGGTATTGGAAGACGTGGCCTACCTTGTAGCCATCCTTCAGAAGCACGGGTAGGATGTTCAAACTATCTCCTCCTTACCTGTACGGGCGGATGTTGAATCCGCCGGCCTCGGAATGTTGGATTGTCGCATCTAGGGCAACACTTGAGTGGGATGTCGTGGTACCCCTCCCACCCACATTGTCCGCAGATGTAATACAGCTGCACTCTTTATCTATCCTTTCCCTCTAGCTCACCTTGGCTACCTCTTGGCAGTACAGCTGACCCTTTGCTGTCAGCTGCCTACCTCGAGGCACTACGTCAATGATCTGCTGCCTGAGCAGGTACGGCTCGAAAGCCTCCAACAGCGTCCTCTCCTCGTGGCCGGCGGCTGCTGCTAAGGTCCTGACACCCACCGGGCCGCCATCGAAGCGGTCGAAGAGCAGCATGAGCAGGCGCCTGTCGCCGTCATCCATCCCCCAGCTGTCTACGCCCAGCTCTGCCAGGGTCTTCTTCACCTGTGCTGGCTTGGGGTCGTCGGTGACGTCCCTGACCCGCCTGAGTAGGCGATTGGCTATGCGGGGGACGCCCCGGGAGCGTAGGGCTATCTCTTCCGCCGACTTTGGTCGCAGCTCCATATTCAGCTTCTCTGCTGAGCGCTGACAGACCTCTTTGATCTCAGGCTCCGGGTAGTAGTCGAGGTGGAGCGTGAGACCAAACCTGTCCCGTAGCGTGTCCGGCAGCTTACCGAACTTGGTTGTTGCTGCCAAGAGCATGAAAGGCAGAGGCCTCTTCTTGAGACCGACGTAGCCACCTTCCATACCGATCTGCACCGACTCTGCCCCGGGTAGGGACAGGCTGTGGATCTCGTCGATGAAGATCGACTCTCCATGCCTGCAGGTTGTGATGACAGCTTGGAGCTGTGATAGGGGTATCGAGGCCTGTATCGCTATGGAGAACTCCCGCTCGTTGCGGATGAGGTCAGCCATGACCGTCTTGCCCAGTCCGGGAGGACCGTACAGCAAGATGTGGTCTGGCACTTCTCCTCTTGCGGTTGCTGCTGCTAGGAGCCTACGGGCCAGAACCTTCTGCCTCTCGTGACCCACATACTCGTCCCATGTCTTGGGGCGCAGCACTTGGGAGAGAGCCAGGTCTCCGTCCACAGGCTCCATTGAGAGCAGTGTCCGCTCGCTTGGTATGTCTACTAGCTTCATTCTTGTTCACCTCCTCTCCTTGATGTTTCCCAGCATCAGCGTGGGAATGGGCTCCCCGCACAGGTCGCAGCGTATTGGATCCCCCGCTAGCATGGGCTCTCCACTTAAGTGGAGGATGTCCTTGGCTAGTACAACTTCGTGGATGGCAGGTCTGCGCAGCACGAGAAAGGCCTTCCCACCACAAGAGGGGCAGGGGTAGTAGTAGGAAGCATCGGCTACCCTCTGCATACGCAGCCACCAGCGGTGGATCCAAGCTACGGCCTCAAAGATAGCATTAGGCCAGCAGCGTCCTGGCTTGACTACATAGCCGAGCGGGTACTCGTGACACGAGACCCAGAGGAGACCATATGAGAAAACGATAGACCTTACATTCACCTAAAGCTCATCACCTTCTGCGTGAAGAATAACCGTGGTTGGGAGACAGTGTCAAGCCGGGAATCTGACGTCGAGATGCTCCTCCTTCTTGAACTCATAGTGGAAGGGACAGTTTTGGCAGGAGGCCTTGTAGCCGATGTAGAGGCGGCCATCTTCCGTGATGAAGCTCTCGTAGTCCTCGCGAAGAGTCTCCTCTAGAGTGGGTGGCTTCAGTCGCTCCCGCCACTCCTCGTACTCATCTTGGGGGATCTTCCCATAGGCAGCAGTGAAGCTCTCCACTTCTGCTGCGTGAGCCTCTCCCTTCTCCAGTTTGCAGCGAGGGCAGATACTCCAGTTGTCAGCACTCATTCTCTTCTCCCCTACTATATGTATATGTATATGTTAATGTTAACTTTGCTGTCGTATAATGCCCGTATGGCTAGGCCTCCCTCTCGGCAGCTCCTTCCCGTACGCGAACCAGACGCGATCGCCTGCAACGCCCGGCTGCGCACAAGGGAAGGCTACTGTACCCAGAAGCCTGGCTGGGGTACCAACCATGTCGGTGCCGGCCGCTGCAAGCTCCACGGAGGAGCCAGCCCCAAGTATGAGCAGACAGCCCTCGTCCAAGCCTATAGGACACTCGGCACAGGTGCCCCTGCCAGCATCCGAGATCGTGCTGAAGACTTCCTCACCGACCGGAACATCCACGAGCTCGACCGGGAGATCGCCATCCTCCGTGCTACGGCCGAGGCCATCGATCTGAGAATGAAGGCGGAGGCCACCAGGGACTTCGATGCTATCGAGGGTCTGGTCAATATCTCCAACACTATAGGCAAGCTGGTGGCTAGGCGTGAGGAGGTCCTCCGCGGCCGCAAGTATCTCATCCCCGTTAGCACCGTGGTGCAGTGGGCCGAAGGTATACGCGACATCCTGCAGCGTCATATCGAGGATCCTGCTCTCCTTGCCATCATCGCCGGCGAGATCGCAGCTCTTCAGAGGAAGAACGAAGACTTCCCTTAGGGTCTATCAAGACCATGTTGTGTATCCAGTGTGGTAAGCATCCCGCAAAAGGCGACCGCTCTATCTGCGCAGTCTGTCACGTCAATAATTGGCGCGAGAAGCACCCCGCACGCTTCAAGCAAGCTCGCCAACAGTACCGGGAAAACAACCGTGACAAGATCCGTGCGTGGGGTAAGGTGGGACGCGATAGGGTCAAGCGGCAGGCCATGGATGTTTATGGTGGCCACTGTCTCTGTTGCGGCGAGTCCGAAATAGCTTTTCTGACCATTGATCATATCAATGGTGGCGGCAACGAGCATCGTAAGCAGTTGGGTTCCAACAATGCTGGGCCAGGATTCTATTATCGCCTGCGGCGTGCTGCTTGGCCCAAAGGCTACCGCGTCCTCTGCTTCAATTGCAATCATGCTATGGGTGCCTACGGGGCTTGCCCACACGGTGTTTTACCTCCTGTTTCTTCCGTCGTTTGAAGCAACGACTTGGTCCGGTCACACAGAGCCAGAGTCCGTTGTAGGGACGGCATAGACGTGAGGCTCCACAGCCGTTACAGGTTCGGATCTCCTCCTCTATTGCTTCGCTGTTCACGCATCTTCCCCCAGTCGCAGCCAACCATCTTCTCCACAGTAGAGGAAGACGCAGCTGTTGCTCCCTGCCATATCCTCCACCTGCACGAAGCCTTGCCTGACCCAGTAATGGGGGTGATCCTGATCCTTCCAGAACACTCTCCTGAGCCACCTCAGGATGCTCTCGACATCCTCTTTCTCCCCAAAGTCCCGGAGATCGCCCCATATGGCTAGCCACCCCCGTGACATGGAGTTCTCGTCTGCCACATCCGCGATGCGAAACTCGATCGGTCCCTCACTACCACTGGGTAGCTCATAGCGAGTCAGCTCGTGCTGGAGCAAGGGAACCCAATCCACTCCAGCAAGTTGTCGAGAGACAGAGTCAATCCGGATCAGACCGGCGACATGTGTCCATCTACTCATCTGCTGTCACCTCCCTCCTAGCTTTCTTCCGCTTGAAGCCTGCGTACTTGGGATGCTTTGGGCGCCCACCCTTGGCGGAGTCGGTGCGCTCGATCGTCCAGACCGGAACGCAATGGTCAGAGCGTACGTAGACAGCGATGAAGTTGCGCTGGCCGAAGTGACCCATCGCTCCCGTAGCACTGCTCTCAGGTGCATGGCCACGCTTGTAGCGCAGGACGTAGTGCCTGTGGGACTGCCCCTTGTGCTTGGCTGTCTCTACTCCGTAGACCTTCCGTAACTTGCCCCTGTAGCGTACGTATTCTGGTACGGGATAGCGGGGGTTGGTGGAGATGGTCTCACCCCGCGGTAGATCGTCAAAGAATCGAATCACAGTGTCTCATCCTAGTTTCTTTACCTGTTCCTTTCAACCAAGGGAGCGGGAATGCCCGGCTGTCCGAGCACCCCCGGCTCCCACCATATACATGTACATGTATATGTACGCGTACGCGTACGCGTCAGAAGACCACGCTGACAACAACCAATATGCAGATGACGCAGGCCGTTGCGACGAGCATCAGCATGGCCCATTCCTCTGGCTTCCAGCTCCCCATAGCCTACTCCTCCTCCTTCGGGAAGCAGTGCTCGCAGTGCCTGCTGCCATCCGGCTCCGACTCGTCGACCTCGAGGATACGGAGGCCCTTTGCATCATCTAGGTTGCACTCCTCCAGCGTGAAGCGGTGCTCATCGGAATCTACGTGGATCTTGTGTACCACGTTCTCCGGCTCGTTCACAGCTAGCCTGAGCTCCAGTGTGTCTGGCATTCTGATCACCTCCTTTCCTTTCCATTCCTGAGACTATCCTGGATGTCATCCCACTGCTCTGCTAGTAATCGCAGCTGGCCACGACCCTCTCGCTGGAGGCCTTCCCGCTGCTCCCACAGCTCTGGGTCTCGTAAGGCTTCCAGCTCCACACTGATCAAGTCATCCAGCGTAGCCGGATCCAAGGCGTCCAGCTCCCACGACTCGTCTCCGTACTCAGCTTGGTAGCCACGAAAGCGGCTGTCAGTGGACTTGGCTGGGTTAGGAGGAGGGTCGTACTGCTGTACTTGGTCGTAGTTCAGGGCGATCCTCTTGATCGTCAAGCCTTCGAGACCGCCACAAGTCTGTCGCATATGGTCTCGGATGTCGTCGTAGGTTGGCTTGTCACCGAACTCTGTCCGGTGGTCTCTATAGTAGTCCAGTGTAACGAACTGCCGGACACGATGGCTGATGTCCCTAGTCATGTCGATACCGGATGGGTCGTGGTCACCCAAGTGCAGAATGATCACAGCTTGTCCCTGCTCGATATATCTAAGGAGCCGCTGACCTGCAGCCCACATCTCGGATTGGCTGGTGTAACCGCGGCAGCTGAAGAAGGCAGCATCGTTGTTTCCTGCAGCCTGACCGACGACGCCGGCCAAGGCCTCCTTCTCAACCCAGACTTCCACACGTCGCGGCTGTCCTTCCCATAGATCAACCCGGTATTGTTCGGCTACCGCTCGCAAGATCTCGGCCGGGCTGTCCCAGTGGCTGAACGACTGCAGGTTTCTGGTGCGATCTACGATGTAGTCCCAGTCGAGCATGCCTGCTAGCCGCGCCCTACCGATTGTGGCGCCTAGCATGCTGTAGCTCCGCTCTGTGTTGGGTAGGAGATCCCGGGCCACAAACTGGTAGTAGAGTTGACGGAGTGTCAGGTCGTAACCTTGGCTAGCATAGTCGGCACAGATTTCCTCTGCCTCTCGTACGATCGCACGAGACTGCGCCGACGGACGCCACGATTCATAAAGTATCTTCGCCATTCCGATCACCTCCCTTCTTTTGGTCTCTGCCTACCTGTCTGCTTGTACCAGTCGTAGCTTGGAATGAACACACCAGCAGGGAGCGGGTTCTTCAGTGGCTCGGGAACGTACTTGGTACACTTGCCATCCCTGTGAAAACCGTAGCAGCGGATGCCGCCATGGTAGTACTTCGTGATGTTCGGACCAAGCTTGTAGCCACCGAATGGATTCCTAGGCCAATAGGTTCGATGCCCCCAGTTCCTCACAGCCGCACCTTGCGTGGAAAGCAGAGTCTGCATATAGAGAACGGGCCTAAGCGTATCGGTAGCGATACGAGCTCGCCGGCGCCGCAGGCTGCCTCAGCGTCCTTGCCTTCACCAACTACCATATGGTAGTCGACCGGCTTGCCTTCATGGCGCTGGATACACTGGTCGTAGGTCAGGGCATACCTAGACTCGTCCACTTTCGTCCTAGGATCCTCCTGTACACACCGGACAGAGCCGCTTGTAGTTGTGTCCCTTCTTCATCTGACGCTCGAACCTGTAGCGCTCCTCCTTGGTCGTATCCCAGGTCCTGACCACGCTCCAAGCTATACCTGCTTCCTTCACCAGCCGCATCAGCTTGGCACCGTCGCCGTTGGCGTGACGCTTCATCCGCTCCTCTACCGGCAGGATCGTGCTGCCCATGTAGTGCTGAGCAGTACGGCCACCACAGATCAAGGGCTCAGAGAAGTGGATAAGGTAGACGCTAGGCATCATTCCTCCCTGTCGTCGTAGCGGTCGTCGCCGAACAGCCGCCGCTCTACCGCCTCGTCGTGTGCTCTGTCGGGATCAGGCCCCCCATCCAAGGGCTCCAAGCCTGTAGTGTGATCGTTCTCGCAGACCAGCCAACGATCATGGCGGTATCGCAGCTCCAGCGTAGGCTTGCCACACTTCGGACAGGGCAGGTCGGACTCTTCCTCGTAGTCTGGTCCTGCGATGGCGTACTCATTACCTGTGACGCCTGGTGGGTAATTGCTGCTCATCCTCTTCATTCTCCTTCCGTAGCTCAGTCTACGACCCAGCCATCTGCTACCAACATATCGACAGAGTCGTAGTCGGTGTATGCGGCTTCTCCCCTCTTCTCAGGGAGACTCCGCAAATTGACATGCCAGACCCGGGTCGGCTTTATAAGGTTGCTAGGAGAGCGTCTCTTAACTGGTAACATTGGCCAACCAGCATCCTGCTGAACTCTGCATCTGTCAGTGGATCTTGAATGTTACACCTCGAATCCAAGGCAGCGTACACAACCCGCAGGTCATGCACCCAGTGACCCGCTTTGTCTGCTCCGGGCAAGTTGGTAGCTTGTCTGCTCCGGGATCTGTCTCCAGCATAGCCACAGGCTGGCTGTGTGAGCCCAGAATAGGTGTTGACCGTAGGATCTGCCACCTACCCTTGTACTGTTCGCAGAGTGCTGCTACGGCCTCACCTATCCCATCTGAGCGATGGCTGTAGCCGAAGACATGGAGCAGCGGTCGCTTAGCCAGCTGCTGCTGCCAGAAGTCGACGTACTCCAGTGAGAAGAAGTCGCCCAGCACGTGTAGCCTTAACGAGTAGCCAGCCAGCCACTTGGAGTCGAGAGCATCGAGCTCCAGCTCCAGCTGATCCATCAGGCACCGACCGCCGTCCTCTACGACGTCGAAGCGTGTAGCGAATGGCATCCGAGATCCATAGCAAATATCCCAAGCATGGCAGTCGCTGGGACACGTGACTCTCTCCTCCAGTGTCAGAGCATACAGGGGCATGCCCTTGAACAGACCCTTAGTCCAGCGTGACACGCCGCCGTGCATCTTCTTGTTCCCACTGTGTGGCTCTACTCGCTTGAGTATAGGCGTCGCGTTGCCGGTTCGGTGATGTACACCAGGAGCCGAGACGTTGCGTGGAAAGACAGTCCTACCGGAGCGGATAGCATCTGCTACCCGCATGAGAATCGGCTCGTCATTTGGAACCTTCACCTCCCTCCTAGTTTCTCAGTCTAGGAAGCTGGCGAGAGTCTACCCCACCAGCCTCCTGCTTGTCCAGACCTTACTTGACCATTACACGCTGAGATTATCTACCAGTGCCGACAGCATCTTGATCTCCTCATTTGCGGCAGCGATCACGTTGTCGACTGCCTCCTGTGTTGCCAGATCTAACCGGCGTCCAGCTCACCTCATGAACGGACATCTCGCAACACCTCCTTTCCTTAAAACTCCAAGGTCACCTGCATGATCTCCGGGTCGTAGGTCTGGCACTCCTTACCCAAGTGTGGATCGAAGGACCTGTGGAACTGAACAGGGAAGCCTAAGGGCTCTACAGCAGCCCTGCAGCGCTCCATGGCCATCTGCTCGGCCTGTTCAGGGCCGGTTGCCTCGATGTAACGATCGAGGGTTGCTATCAGCCGGACGTGATAACGTTGCATCCTTTCACCTCCTTCTCTTGTCTCTGACTACTCTCCACCAAGCCTATCTGCGTCCTCCTTCGGGTCTGTAGTCACTGCAGCCGCAGCGGTGGCAGGTGGGACAGCGGCCGCAGTGGTGGTGTCCGCAGTCTGCACACTTAGGCTCAATGTCAAAGCTGATGTGATCCTTGGTGCCTGTCGGTACAGGCAATGTTGCTCACCTCACCTTCTCCTTTGCTCATCTCATTCCCTTGCTGACTCCTTCACCCGCTCTTGGCAGGTATCGAGGTCGCTGTGCATCAGCTCCCACTCCGTGTTCAGCCGCTGGCAGAGAGCTTCGATCTCTTCTGTATGCAGGGGCAGGAAGGTGCCCATGTCCGAAGCAATATCGAAGATGCTCTGAGCCTCCTCAGGACTGAGCGGTTGAATCTTTATGTGGGTTAACTGCAGCAGCCGCAGGCCGGCCAAGATGGCTGCCAGATCACGGTCTCGCTGGTCAGTCATGGTGATTCACCCTCTTTCATAGCCTTACTGATAAGCTCTTGGAAGGCTGAGATATCATCGAAGAGTGTTGATAGCGCCCGACAGGCTTCGTCTGGATCGCAGGTCTCACCGTCGCCACCCCCACCTTCCATAGCCTCAGTGATTATTGCTTCGGCAAGGGGATCCACTCCACCTAGATCGGTAGCGGTCAGCCACAACTCAGCCAGAAACTCTCTGGTCATACGCATGCTGTCACCTCCTCTCCTTATCAATAGACTCCTCGAGTCCTTTGGTTAAGTCCCGGGCTGTGATCAGGCCCTTCTCCAGCTCACTGTTCATGTCCAAGGAGCGCTTAAGGTAGTCCTTGTCACTCTCCTTGGGTAGACGCCGGAGTCTGACTATCCAGCCGACACTTCCACGAGGCTGAGAGCTGCGGTGGATGACGATCTCCTGAAGACCCTGATCCTCCAGCAGCATGTACTCCGGGGGTGTCTTACGCCGACCGAACATTGTGTTTCACCTCCTCTCTCCTGTAGTACAGGCGGAGGGAGGTCAGGCTGGTGACCTCCTACCGTCCAGACTTCAGTACGGGATAGTCGGATTGTCTCCTACCCCCGCCCCGCCGCGAAGGCGGATATGCTTCCTTCCCAAGTCGTGAGCGAAGGTGTGCATATCCTGCAGCAACCAAGGCAGTTGATCCTCACTACAGGCAGAGATCTGTTTGTCCGAGAACAGAGTGCCGAAGCGTCTGATCATCTCGTTCAGACTATCCAAGTCGGCCATCAGACAGCGCTGGTTTGCGTCTGATAGCTTCGCTCTGTACTGGTCACGAACGAGACGCATCAGCTCGTACTTATCCTCCATGCAGCGGGCCATGCGATCAAAGTAACTGCTCATTTGGTTCACCTCCCTTCCCTCAATATTCTCACCTTGTGCGCTTCGTGGGCCCTGTCCCAGCCACAAGGAGTAGTGTCCAGCCCTCGCAATGCTGTCACTCTCGCTCACTCTCCGTCCTTGGGAGCACACTCCGGACACGGCGTCGTCACCGGTCCGTAGGTGGTCAGGCCCTCATCGAATCGATCCAAGAATCCCCGACCACCACACGTGGAGCACTCCTTCAGAGGAAGCGACACAAGCGGCACGAAAGCACACAGCACCACGGTGTGATCATCTAGCTGTGGGAAGCAATGGTAGTACTGGTAGGGGAATCCACAGTTGTGGCAGCTACCTTGGCCATGGATGATCCCCCAAGTGAAGGTTCCCAGCAGACCCCCAAGCCTCCAGCCGCAGTCCAAGCAGATGTCTGTGGAGCACTCTTCCAAGCCCCAGACTATCTCTGTCCACTTCTCCCTCTCCTCCTCGTTAGTGGCCTGTAGCTCCTCCAAGTACTTGGCTGTAGCCACATCAGTAGTGACATTCACGCTTTCCTCCTAGTGCTTACCCGCATCGAAGCAGGCCTTACAGACCTCGGCGCCATCCGGGGCACCTATAACTTCCGGTACAGACTCACCGCACACTGTGCAGATCTCCAAGCCAGAAGTATTTAGTCCCTTGTTGAAGAGGCGATCAATCCGGTGGCCTCCGAAGATAGCCACTACGATCGCTCCCTCACGACGTTCCTCCAGCATGTTCTGGGCCTTGTTGGCTGCCTGCTCAGGCTCTTCCGCCTCAACCCACTCCACGTAGGAAGCACCATCAGCACCTAAGCTGTGGAGCTCGTCCGGGTAGACTCCTACTACTGTGTACTTAGCCATGTTCTTCACCTCCCTTCTGGTGGCCAGTAGACTTCACCGCACTCTTCGTTTGCGCAGACGACGTACATGCCAATGGAAGAATCCACCGCTTCCACAGTGAACTTCTCACAGACAAGGCACTGCAGACGTTGCTGCAGCTTAGCCGGCGCTGCGGCCGAGAAGAGAGCGGTGAAGATCAAACGGATACGGTCACGGTCGGTCTCGTATTCTCCGACCAAGGTCCGGAGCTGCTTGGACTTCTCCAAGAGGCGACCCTCGGCTGGTGTCTCCACACCACACACGGTGCAGAACCAGCCCCAGCCTTCGCCGGCGCCCTTGGTCTTGTACTCGTGCTTGGTAGCACGTTCACAGCTGTAGCAGCGCTGGACACGAATGTTGGGTGACTCTATCATCCTTCTCCCCTTCTACTTACACCACGGAGCGGTATAGTCCCGCTCGATGCTGTCGTTCAGAGCAGCAGCAGCTGTAGACACTCGCTCTATTCCAGCCTCAGCCTCCTCCTCCGTGTCGTACGGTCCGTGATCCTCGCTACCGTACACCTCGCTGGTGGCTGTGAAATACCAGCTCACAGCAGTCTCCTTGATCGACTCCTTCGCCATCTGAGCACGACTGATGAATTCGTCGAGGATAGCGAGGGCGAAGTCTCTAGGCTGCTCTGCCACGTCCTCCTCGCAGCCCTCCAGTGCATCCACCAGCGTCTCGTAGATAGCCGCGTACTCACTGGACCCAACCATCGTCGGGTCCTCCAGACCCCAGTCGCTTGGGTGTGCCATAGTTCTCACCTCCTCTCTGTTGCTAAGCCTTCCGCAGCTGCCCTCCGTGAAGAGCAGCGGTGGAGAGCCTAGTCCCCAGTTGTCTTGCCGGTGCCGGGCTTGCCAACAAGGATTGGATAGCTGACCCAGACCCAAGCTGCCACGTAGGCGCCGCAGTCGTCGCCGCGGCTGACTATCGCGTGGTCGTCGATCTCGATCTCGCCGTCCTTCTGATACAGATCTCTGGCAGCAGTACGCATCCAAGCGTCGCTGACCAGTAGGTGCTCTTCGCCACAGTTCTCGCACTTCACTTGTTTTTCACCTCCTCGTGTCCCTCATGGTCTTCCCCCGTATCAACATCCGATATCGGGTGCTCGTGGTAGTGGGTGTGGACAACCCTGCCAGTATCGGCGTACTCGTGCGAGTGCTCATGCTCGTGGAGAGTCGTCGTACACTCGGGCGGGTCGTGGGACATACCACAGCCGCCACAGTAGATTGACTCACCCTCGTCATCCTCGAAGTCCTCCGGGTGGAATCGAGCGTCTCCGCTACCTACCTCCCAGACTGCCGCAGCCTCCAGTGACTTGAAGAACCGCCAGCCTATGTCACAGCGGGTGCGGTCTCGCAGGTCCTCCAAGGCGTCGGAGACTTCCTCCTGCACGTCCTCTCCTTCTGGGACGTCGTCGTACTCGATATGTACGATCAGTGTCTTCACCGTAGCTTCACCTCCTTCACTCTGACACACATAGCCTCAGAGCTAACCAGCAAGGGCGAAGGCCTTCTCCACCCACGCCCTGTCATCGAAGTCGACGTGATAGCCAAAGATGCGTGCCTGCTGTGGTCCTTCGAACTCCCACTTCGACAGTTCTTCGTCGGGCACGCCATCGGTATCGTAGTCGACAATGACCACCTCCAGTATTGGAGGTATATCACCCCCTTCGTGGAGACCGTGAAGACTCTGCACGATGCCACCTTCAACCGAGATAACCAGCTTCATCTCTATCACCTCCTTCTCAGCAGCTTCGCCAGCCCTCGCACTATGAAGTGCAGGAGCGGCACCAGTAGCGAGCTCACCCCGTCAGCTCCTTGATCTTCCTCTCTGCCCACTCGAAGGCATGCATGTAGTACGCCTCGCCCTTGTAGCAGACAATAGTACCGCCGCAGAACTCGTCCAGCCTCGGCTTGGAGCAGGTCTCGGCATAGGTCAGAGTCCATGGCTCTGTCAGGTCGAACTGCTTCTGGAACTCGCAGACGATGTCAGCTAGCAGGTCGATCTCCCCGGATTCGTCAGTGTAGACCCAGACATCGAACTTGCGCTCATCAGCGTCCGGCTCCACATCCTTCTGCCTCATGAACTCGCAGACATACTCGTCCTCCTGAGCCTCCAGCTTAGCCACCAGCCAGTCCTGCTGCTCCTCTGTCGCGCAGTGGATGAGCGTGCTGAACAGTAGGTAGTTATTAGCCAATCTCGTTCACCTCCTCTCTTCTCAACATGTTGCCCGGTCAGCCTACGTGCAGAACGGCGTAGCGATGACAATGTACCGCCTGCCATTGATCTCCCACGTGTGGAATGGACTGTCAGCACCCATGAGATCAGTTAGCTTGTCCAGGTCCTCCGGATGGGTAGGGTGCTGCTGCACACCGGCATCGTCTATGTACACCTCCCAAGCTTCCAAGTGCATGAGGACACCGTTCAGCAGTATGGTTGCCAGTAGGCGGGTCCCTTCAGGCTCCACTCCGTCGTTGTTCTCCCATGCCCCATCTGGAAGGTTCAGCTTTATGCGGATGTCGAGCATTCTTCACCTCCTCTCTGTCTTATATATAGACTCGCTCAGCGTCCTATCGGACGCCTCGCTCGTCCGCTGCTGTACATTGCTCAGACAGCAGGGAAAGAGGCTGGAGGAATCTACTTCCAGCCCCTATTCTCCGTTGTCGAGAGCTAGTCGACTCCGAACAGTTTGTCTTCCACAAGCAGGTTCCACGCTTCCTGTTTAAGCTGCTGGCCATCGCCGTACAGCAGGTTTGCTGCCCGGTGGCTGTTGCGGCCCATGCAGTAGTCCGTGAACTCTGCCACGCCGTTGAAGGCATCCCACCTCGTCTCTCCTGTGTTGCCCTTGCCCTTGTTGATTAGCCCACGCACGACGTCACGCTTCAGGAATACTGAGCGGAACTCGGGCATGAGTGTCTCAGCTCGTGGCTCGGGCAGCAGAAGCATAGGCGCCGCCGTACCGGCCGGGAGTAGCAGCTTCTCCGGGATCGGGAACAGCCGCTGGAGCAGACCCTCCTTCTGCTCTGCAGAGATCGGAGTCTGCGCCAACACCTGAGCACTTCCCGTAAAGGCTGCGAACCACTCGCCGGCCAAGCCTACTGCCTGACGTGCGTCGTCCGCGTTCAGGCGGCCACGCAGCGTTTGGAAGTGACTGAGCCTGTAACCGGACTCCTTACCCGCGCCGTACAGGGCCATGTTGAGCGTGTTGTTGCAGACAACGCGTATGGGAGTCTGGATGAAGCGGAAGGCGAGCGTACCGTCGTGGGCGTTCATAAGAAGAAGGAAGTTCTCGATCAGGTCCACACCGGCGATCTTGACGCTGTCGGGCAGCTTGGCCAATATCCAGACCTTACGTCCGCCCTCTAGAGATCCTGCCGTGTGGTAAATAGCCTGACCCTCGCTTACTACCTCGTCGAAGAACGAGAAGCACTCTGTGTTCTGCAGAGGCTCGTAGCGGTTGCTGACGATCCCCAAGGACTCTCCGTTGTCGCTCCTCGTCACCGAGAACCTGTGCTGTACTGTGACATACCGGAAATCGTGACGGGTGTAGAGCGGAGTCGTGTCTACTCTCCAAGCAGCCAAACCGGAGCGCTCTGCCATCACCTCTGCGGTGACAGCTCCCCCACCCAAGTTGACTGCCTCTCCCTTCTCCAGTCCGACCCACCAAGGCTGGTCGCCTACGTAGGCCATCCTGTCCACTAATGCTGGCATCTGTATACACCTCCTCTCTCTGGCAAATCTACTAGTCGGCCAGCGGAGGAGACGCAAGACTGTCCCTGCGTCTCTACCGTTGATCGGCTACCTCCATTTCCCTGCTACTGTGCGTCGCCGCAGCACACTGATCGATCGCTTGAGCATCTTCTTGCTCTCACAGAAACCGCAGCCACTTTGGTGGTAGCCGCACGTGTAGCATCATCGGGCTCGACTGCATCTAAGCACTCCAAGTCATCAAGCAATCTCTCCAGCATTACGCACAGGCCCCACCATGTCTGCCAAGGCAGGCCAGGAATCAGTCTCTTTGTGTTCGTCATGCCTCCTCGTAGGTCGTCTTGGCAACCAACGTCTTGATGACGTTGTCAGTCACGTCGATGCGGCCGCGATCGTCCCGGTCCTCGCCTTCCCAAGTCACCTGTCCGTTGACGGTGTAGCCCCACGGCTTGAGGAAGTTCTCGATCAGGTACTCCAGCCACTCGACGTAGCAGTAAAACTTCTCTCCACCATCCCACTCCAGCTCGGAGCCATCCGGAGCTGGACGCCACTGACACCACAGCTCTGGCTGGTCCTCAGGAGGCATGTTGTAGTTGACTACGTCGTCCTCATTTCTTTGTCCGAAGGCTCCTTCGGCGCCCACGAAGTAGGCACCTTCAGAACCAACCGGCAGTCCTACAGCTTCCCGTAGCGGGTCAGGCCGCAGCGCTGTCTTCTCCGAGTCACGCTTCATGTGCCGAACGTAGGCGAACTGCTTCAGGTAGGCGATGTGTTCAGGCTTCAGCGCGGGGCTGATGTCAAAGCTGCCATAGAAGTCTGTTGTGTATCCCATCTGTTTCACCTCCTCTCGATAGCGTCAGCTGTGAAAGCCAGCATCCGCTCCAGAATCAGAACCTCCTCATTCGTGAGCAGGAAGACGACTAGGCTCGGCTTCCCAGTGTAGGAGCCTATGCTCAAGCGCCAGTCCCCCCTCTCGTCGTCACGAACAGGTTCTATCTTGAAGATGCGTTTGCTTGTCCTCACTCTGGTCTCCTCTTCCCTGTACTGTTGCATTCCCCACAGACGAAGCCGTTCGTCGTAGGCGTCAGGTGCCACGTGGGGTCGGGGTTCTCACTACGCAGAGGCTCCGGTGCCTCCGTCTCCGGTACGCAGTTGGAAGAACAGGGATATGGATAGCTGCCATCTCCCCTGTGGCCACCAGAAGCTGCGAAGCCGATGCCGTCGCACCGCCGACAGATTGTGTCGTCGTGGTACCAGCGTAGGTGATGGCAGCGTTCGAGGTTGGAGCCACACTCTACGGCAGTCCAAGGAGGCTCATCTCTTTCGAGATTGACTACCCAGCGCAGAGCCCAGCGATCCTCCCGTTCCTTTGTCTCCGGATCGATTCCAAGCGTACCGAACATGCCGGTAGCGTGACTGCCATTGTCCCTAACTCGTTCCAGAACTGCCATCATGTTGTGCTCCTCGTCGAAGACGTAGGCCCACTCCATGCCAGCATCATCGTTCTGGTCTATAGGCATTGGCTCCTCGTTACGGTCGCCATGGCAGAAGCACTCCGGCGGGTGAAGAATCTCATGCATGTACCACGCTTCAGAGGCCTTCAGCTCGTTGTTGTCGATGTAGCCAGGAGCCACTCTGAAGTCCGCACCGTTGATGCTGGACCAGCCGGCCGGATGTGCATCGATCAGCTCAGTCAGCATCGTGCTTAGATCGCCCCCAAAGAAGCCGTGGTAGAGGTCCCATAGCGTCTTGCCCAGCGCAGTCGGATAGCCATCCCAGTGATGGTAGACACCGCTCCACGCATCGCCGCCAACGTGGCGAGCAATTGCTGAACGTGTAGACATTCTTTTCTCACCTCCTCTCTCAGCCCTGATGCGGCTGCGGAGGACCCTGCCACAAGGAACAGGGTCTACCGTAGCAGCAGCAAGTCCTCTACTCGCTAGCTGGATTCATCCCGATGATCATGTCCGGAGCCAAGCCTCGGCGCCCTTCGGAGCCATCTGAGCAATGCTTCGTCCGCCAGCCATCCTCTGTAGGATCGATGTGGATATCGCAGTTGTCAGCCAGCAATGCCAGCATGTCATCGGAGATGTCCAAGTAAGGACTCAGCTTGCTCATCCTGTCAGCCTTGACCGGAGCAAACTCTCTCAGCCCAGCCAAGCCAGCCCCGTACTCGTCCTGTGTGCTACAACAGAGATCGTAGATCAGGTCGGCATCTAGGTCCTGTTTGAGATCGTCACGCTCCGCGTAGTCTCCTACAACAGCGATACGATCTCCTGCCCAGCGACCTACAAACTCCTTACTGCCAGCAGGGACTCCGTAGTCTCCACCACCGCGGCCGTTGGAGCAGGCTAGCAGGATATGCAGTGCAGCCAGCACGCCGCCTTCGCTGTTCACCTGTTCCAGCAGCTTGAGCCCGTCGCCCAGCTTGTGGGGGTGGAGGAACTCTCGCTTGTCGAGGTTGACCGTGTAGTGATACTGTCCCATGTCTTTCACCTCCTCTCGCTTGTTCTTTGTTCGTAGCCTAGATGTGCAGGTCGCAGCCTACGGCCAGGCAATCGCCGTGCAGGACCAGGAGTCCATGCAGCTGCTCTAGCCAATCGTCTAAGTCCTTGCGATCTGACACCATTCCCCACATACCCATCGATCCCTTCTCGTGCCACTGGCCGTCAGGCGTGACGAGAGCGAAGCAGGAGAAGTCGTCGGCTAGCTTGGACACCACAATGGAGTTAGCCTCCAGTGACTCATAGTCACCGCCGAAGTTGAAGCCCCCATCTTCGGATGGACGATCTTGGCCGGAGATGTTACCATCCCAGCGTCCGCCAATACGCCACCAGTCCCACTTAGACAGTGGATTGTAGGTGGTCTGTCGCTGACCAGTGCCGCTGCACTCCTCGCAGTCTGCATCCGGCTTCTCGTACAGAGGGTGCGCCTTCTCCGCTGACTCCTCTGCTGCCCTGAACGGAGCGATAGCCTCCTCCCACGCTCTGTCCCCAGCCTCTTCATCCTCATCCTCGCTGCTCTTGCGTTCCGCCCAGAACTTCCCCCGTATCTGCTCCAGAGTCGTGCCAGTTGTCCTGACTGCCTCTCTACGAGCTGCCCGGTTTGCTTCCACACCCACGCAGTAGCACTTCGTGAGATACGGCTCCACACTGGTGTTCTCGTTATAGGGAGACAGCAGCTCTCTTATCTTGGCCTCCACATCCTCCGTACCATCTGGAACCAGAACTACGGTAAAGAAGTGGCTCATGCAAATCACCTCCTCTCTCCTGCTGAAGAACAGGGTGGGAGCCTGCAAAGGACTTGCAGACCCTAAGCTCCGGTCTTCAGTCTGAGCCTACTTCGGCTGTGACCACTACGCAGCCTCGTCACGTCTGAACAAGTACACAGTGTCACCCTTCTGCTTAACACCTATGCCCAAGACTCTGCCCGGGCGCCCAGGAGCACGGATGTAGCGTGCAAAAGACTCTGCCTCCTCTCGAGAGGAGAAGCGCAGGGGCAGTGACTTGTCGTACTTCAGCTTGAGGACACGTTTGTACAAGGCAGACCAGTCCCGCTTACCGATCTTGGCCGGCTTAGGTGCTGGTTCTCCTATCTCCATCATGTGTTCCCTTCCCTCCTTCCTAACAATCTGCGGAGGTCTCGCTCACAAGAGCGAGACTACCGTAGAGCGTCAGCCAATCACCTCCTTCCCTTAATCTAACTTGGCTAGCCTCTCTGCTGCACGTATGACGCTCCGGACACGATGCATAGCCAGAGCTTCGTTGTTGCTGCGCGGTGGATTGTCGTTGCGAACACGGATCAACAGGATCGACAAGTTCTCGTCGTCCAGCCCGTCGAATGGGTGCTCCGCATGCTCCTCGCAGCGCTCGCAGCCATCTGCTAGACCATTGGTATGGCTGTTGGGGTGTATCGAATGAGTTGCCATCTGCTTATCCTTCCTTCATTGCTTCTTTCAACATGTCCATGACCTCCGAGTCGATGAACATCAGTGGCTCTAGGGTTCCATCGTCACGCCGGGCCGGGATATTGAAGTTGGCAGCGAATGCTGCCTCTCGGATGTAGGCAATGCGCCCCAGTCTGTAGGCATCCTCTGGCTTCAGTCGGCTCCCAGCTGGCATCTCCGCCTCCACGAGAGCGATGTAGCCATCGTCGTACTTCTCCTTATCGTCTGGACACAGGTCCCAGCCAGTGGTTGTCTTTAGCTCCATGCTCTCCCTGAGCTTCCTGTCCAGCAGGACGGCGCCGGAGTCGAAGGTCTTCGTGCAGACCGGACAGACCTTCTGCTCCAGTGATACATAGGACTTCATTCTGTTTCCACCTCCTTCTTCTGCTTCTCCAGCCACTCTTCGTAGCTGGGCATCTCAATCCTAGACACCAGCTGGTCAGCCAGCTGTTGGATCTCATTGCGGACGTAGGCCCAGTTCCTGTAGTGATCCAGATCCAGACCGCTGCGCTCTATGTGCATCTGCACCAAGTTGGCTGGCCACTCTGCTGGTGGTGGATAGTAGTCACAGGCATGGGCACAATCGAAACCAAACCACCAGTAGCCCTCCGGCTCCTTCCGAATCTCATCGCAGGGAGCAGCCCAAGTTATCCCTCCGTGTACTTGGAGTTCCTGAACTGCTTCCCAGTCCTTGCCGTGATCTGGGTGGCTAGGAGGTACACCGACGTAGCCGCAGAGATTACCCAATGCTTCGTTGCGAGAGATGATGCACGGTAGCTCCGCGTAGACAAAGTCCTCGCGGTCAGGCTCGTCGCACCATTCTCCGTACTGGGCATATTCCATTACAGAACTCCTAGCACCGGCTGCGGACCCTTCTCCTGCCGGACGTAGTAGTCAGCCTGTTCCTTGGCTTCCTCTAGACAGAGGTCGAAGCCGAAGAACCCCCAGCAGCTGGCCAGCACTTCCCCGGTCGCGTTCCGGATAACGAATCCGTAGACGTCGCCGGTCAGGCACTGGTCGTACTCCTTGACCTCAGCCTCCAGCACCTCCGTAGCCTTGGCGATGGCTTCCTTCGTGGCTCGGCCGCCGTACTCCTTGCGGACGGTGGCCTTGCTCACGTAGATGAAGCCGACCTTGCCCCAGTCCCAGCCAGCAGAATCGAAGGCGCGGAACAGGGCGTCGCTGGTGCTCATCGTGATGCCACTGTGGTCATAGAGGTAGAGTGGCAGCATAACTGCCATCTCCCCCTCCCTCGCCACGATGTCAGCCACGATAGCAGCCGGAGAGTCGTACTCCCCGTCCTTTATCTGCCGATCACCGAGAGCGTACTGCTGGTGCCAGCAGACCATCGTGCCGAGGTTGTCATTCTCCCGCGGGCTGATAGGATCATCGTCCTGGTGAATCTCCAGCACGATACCTTCCTCCAGCCTTTCCTTGTGTACTGCTTCCATTTGTTTCACCTCCTCTCTCCTGCTTGTCTACTCAACCGCAGGGCAAGAGCCAAGAACAATGCTCGTGGCTCTATGCTCTGAAGTTCAGTTTCCGTCCAGTATCCTGACACCGCCGGCCACAGACGAGCTAAACAGATGCTCCTGTACAAGGTCTCCGTTGACACGTCCTCGCCAGCCACAGCCGCTACACTTCAGCAGGGGCCAACCCTCGCCGCTGTTGACTACGACGATGAGCCGTCCGCAGGGAGACTGAGGACAGTAGCCAGCCAGCAACCGGTCGTTGCTCTGTAGGTTCAGCTTGGGCAATGTGCTCTACTCCTCTACATCATCTTCCAGACGTTCGCCGGGAGCTAGATTCCAGCCACAGTAGCAGCGGGCCAGCTCCTGTACGACGCGTCCGGTCTTACGGTCTACGTGTGCGTGCAGACCACACTTCCTGCAGATGTCAGCACCGCAGTGGTCGCTGAAGTAGAAGTGATGCTCGCAGTCCAGCATGTTGCTACTCCATCTCTACGAAGCCGTCAAACCAGTCGGCCACCAGATTGGCGCCGCAGTCAGGACAGTGCTTCGCTCGCTTAACCTGGGTCTCGTTTCCGCGCAGGCCGACATAGCCGTGGCCGTTAGGACAGAAGACTGGTCCTCTGGTATCGTCTCGGGAGCAATGCTCCTTCGCTTCCTCCAGTGTCAAACCAGCCTTGACCGTCTTCGGCCAGCGCTCGTCTCTGAAGAACCTCTTTACCATGTACATGTCTTACCCCTATACGCTGAGGCCGAGGCCCGAAGGGGCCGAGGCCGAAGCAGCACCACTCTATCCTTTCGGTGTCCGGATGTGAACGTCTACGCCCAGATCGACCAGCTCCCGCAGTGACTTGCGGTTGACGAACGTTCCTACCGGTGGATCGAAGATGTTCTTGGCCAAGACGACGAGGAACTGCTCTCGTGCTGGGACGTCGCTCACAGACTCGTAGCGCTCTACGGTAATACTCCGGTTAGCTACCATTGGTTGCTCCCTCCTTTCGTCTCAAGAAGTCTATCGTGTGGCCACTGCGATCCGGCTTCGGCCGGTAGCGAATGGCAAGCACAGTGCCAACCGCCAAGTCGGCAGCCAGTCCGAGCAGAAACTTAGCATCATCCAAGAACTCGGCCTCGCCGTCACCGTCGTCCAGTATCCAGCCGGACCGGCGAGCAGCGTCCAGATGCAGCCCGATGTAGGCCTCCTCGTTCAGCTCGCCGGCCTCAGCTACTCGGAAAGTGGTTGTAGCTTGGAGCGACGTGACACCAACAATCGCTCGCCGACAACCACAAGAGTCACTGACGTCATCGCAAGGACCACCGCCGAAGTACACCAGCTCGCCCTCAGAGACGTAACAGAAGTCCCCCTTGTCATCTCCTTGCGTCTCCTCTGTTGCTACCAGAACCTTCATTGTTCTTCACCTCCTCTCATATCAATCTGCGGCACAGCTTACGCCGTGTCCTTTACCCACACTGTCACCCAGTCCGGATAGCCACCGCCGATACCGGTTGCTCCCTGGTCAAGGATGATCTGCTTGCCGCTGTCGATTAGCTCCAGCAGCTCCCGCCGGAAAGCATCAGGGTTGTCGACGATCTCCCGGCCGTAGCGAGTCCGCTCCTCAGAGAAGCCGGCAGCCAGCAGCTCGCGGTGGGTGTAGAAGTCGCAAGGGAACCGAAGACTATGCACCAGCCTATCCCGAGGGATTCCATTCTCGAAATAGAACCTCTGGGCACAGCCGACGCAGCACTGCTCGTCAGAATTCTCCGGATCGTCAGTGAAGTAGCTACGCCAGCCGTTCTGAGGACAACGCTGGATGACTTCGCGCTGGCAGCGTTCGCAGAACTCCGGACCGTAGTCGTACTCCTGAACGAGACCCCGCTCGTTACACCAGCTGCATACGGTGTCTTCGTAGCGCGGCTCCTCATCGTCTCCCTGCCACGGATCGTAGAAGGGATACTTGAAGATTGGTGCGCCCAGATAGAACTCGCGATCGGGCCGGATGTAGAGAACGCGAGGCACGGTCGGGTTCAAGTGACTGTAGTGGAACTCGCACTCCATCCGGTGTCCTTCAGCCAGCTCTCGTAGGGTGTCATACTCGCCGGCGCCGAAGCGAAATGCTGTCCGGTGTACGACATCACCGTCCAGAGTTAGCTGTTCGGTTGTCACACGTGTTGCCAATATTCTCACCTCCTCTCTCCTGCAGAACAGCAGGCCGGATACCACCAGACTTGCTGGTGATATCACGGTCCGGCGTCCTAGCCTAGCTTGACGTCCAGCGGCTTGAGCCAGCCTGCTCTGTAGCCCCTTACGTACTCCCGTATGTAGGGATTCAAGCTGTCGGTGCTGAACCAAGCGTAGTCGCTGCGCCAGTCCAGCAGCCAGTCAAGATGACCGTCGTGGAGACCGTTGTCGTATGCAGTGTCGATTACCGTCCTTTCCTCCGTTCTAGCGCCCTGCGTCCAGCAATGCGCTGTCGTCTCTTCGTTACGCGATCCAGCACCCACAGCCGACGGATGCGCTGCCTTTCACTGCGAACATGCTTGAGCATGCGCAGCGGAACAGCCCTACGTAGGAAGCTCGACACCGGAGTCCTTGACCTTCGCCTTGGGAAACAGACTCGGCAGCGGCTCCGGATTGCGTGCCTTATAGGCAAGCTCCAGGTTGTGCGCCTTGCGCTTCGAGTTGTGCCGTGTCACCTTCTGGTGCTTCTGAGCTTGGGCCCGTATCTTCCGATGCTTACGGGCTCTCTTCTGGTACTTGCTATTCATCTATCCCTCTCTCAGGCGCGCTCAGACCTGCAAGAACTGGGTCATCGCCCAGATCGCTAGCAGGGTCAAGGTCACGTAGCCAATGAACCGTATCACCTCGTTCAACCTGTCTTCCTCCTTTTCGTTCAGAACCAGCTGGCGAACACCGGCTCGCGTCCAGTAGCAAGAGACTCCCTGACCAGAGCTATCGCCTGCTGGTATTCGGCCATGTAGCCGGAGTGATACCGGCGCTTGGCAAAAGCCTTAGCCAACGTCTCACGGCCAACAGCGATTAACGAATCGTGGTCGAACATCCCGCCCCGGAACTGCGCCATGTGGCTATACCACTCACAAGCGAACGGCTCTTCGGCCTTGTAAGAAGTGATAGCATTGGCGGCGCCGGTCGGAGTGAAGTAGCCCAGTGACTCACAGACCAGATGCGCAGTTAGCCGAGGCCAGCGCTGCATTGCTTCCTTGCTGTCCATATCTCACCTCCCTTCTCTTCTGTCTTGCGGCCAACAGAACCGCAGGCCAGACGCCGTTAACCTTGCAATCGCTAACAGCGTCCAGTCCGTGGTCCTACTCGGACTCGGCTGTGTAGCCCCACACGTCGCCTAGCCGTGGCTGGTGGAGCTCTATGAATGTATCCAGCTCTTCCTGCCGTCTCTTCACGAACAGCAAGTAGCGCCAGATCATGTCCGCGTTCAGGTTAGTCCCGTGTTGGATCGTCCAGACCAGAGCCAAGTCATCAGCCGATAGCGCTGGGAGCTCCAGTCTCTCGGCCTGTTGTTGCACGTTGCTTATCTCTCTCTTTCCTACCGTCATGGGTATTATCCCATGTTAGGGTATCATGGTTCCAGTGGTGTCATGTTCTCTTCGAGCAAGACTTGCAGCGGGCCGGGTCTGCCCAGTTAATGCAGAGCTTGCAGACCCAAAGGCTGCAGACTCGGCAACGCCGGAGGGACTTCGTCGGCTTCGTGCAGCGGTCGCACTTCGTAGCTGTCATGGTCGTCATACGTTCTCCTCGTCAGATACGAGTGCTATCTGGCAATCTCTGCAAACCGGCGGTCGCCCGTCAAGCTGTTCGGTCAGTCTAACTTGCGGCCAGCCCCGTCCGCAGATACGACACAGGAGCCAAGTTGGCATCGTTCCTTTACCTCCGTCCGAATCTGGAAGGCGTCCGATTCTGCGGCTCACGGAAGGCGTTGAAGCGCTGAGCGATCCTCTTACGGCGCAGTAGCTCCGCTTGTGGCATTGCTATCTGACGCTGTGTCTGACCGAGACGCTTCAGGGTGAGCCGCGCTAGTGCTCCCTTCAGGTTGTCCATCGTATCTCACCTCCTCTCTTTCCGGACTCTGCCGTATCTGAACAGCAGGGACAACCGGCCTAGCTGTTGCAGGGAGCTGATTCACTTCAGCCGTAGCTAGGCCAGAAGTCTACGCCGTCCAGCGTAGGGGTGTCCGCTGCTGAGCTACATGACTCACCTCCCTATCTACTTCGTAGTCAGTCCCAGCTCGCGGGCCATCTCCTGAACGATGGACTCAGGAACACCGCAGAATGGTGCGCACTGGTAGAGCGCTTGGATGCACTCCATACTGCCGTTGTGGTAGGCGTAGCTGCGGAGTCCCCGGACGTGGGCTATCGGGTCGGGACAGCCCAGCCGCTTGACCTCGTTGAGTAGCTGTTTCAAGCTGAACATCGTATCTGTGTCACCTCCGTTCTTAGCTTCTTCACATCTTCCTCCACACTTCCGTTTTGTAGTTGATCCCTCTCTTGACTGTCCTTCGCCCAGGAACAACGGGCCGCATGGCGCACACCGGCCAGCGATACTTCAACCTCAGCCGTCCCCAGCAGACCAGACAAACACCGCCGACAACTAGCCGGACAGCCGGCCGTCCAGCACTGCACAAACAGCAGACTCTAGGGGCCGGTGGGGTGGGTCGGAGATTGCCAAACAAACCCCAGTGTCGCGCAGCCGCCTCTAACATATAGGGCCGACGTGGCTGAGATCCGTTGGGGTCCACGAACGGGCCCGGGTCGGGACCAGAATAACGAAGCGCCATGCTGTTTCTCACCCCCTCTCTGGTAGGCTGGTTTTCCCTCTTTCCGCATCTGCGCGGAGGGAGGTAACAGAAAACGCCAGACGTTACCATCTGGCGTTGTCTTCTGTATCCTACCTGTTGGCGCCCCCTCCCTGCCTGTTTGTTACCTGTTGCTTGGGGCTGCTAGCTTGCGTATTGAGCGGAGGTAAAGCCGTGTGGTTTCGTCCATCCCCGCAAGCTTGCCATCTGAAGTAATCCGGACGGGGCCATTCTGGCGCTTGTCCGGACGCCATCGGAAGCGCCGTTTGGGTTTGCCCATCCCTACTTCTTCGCCCGGACGATGTACGGCGCGACAGTGAACATGCGTCGCGAGCCCTTGACGGTGCGAAGCGTGCCATCCTTGCCCCTGATGGCGTCGAACCGAAGGCGGCTCTCGCCCCGCTCATTGGCCAGAGCGGAAACGGAAACCCTTGCAGTGGCCGCCGTCATCGCCGACCGCATGCCGTCCTTAGCCGCCGCCTCCCCATCCCGTGCCGCGATGACTCGCTGGACTGTGGCAGGGACATCAGCCTGCTTGAGTGTTTCCCCGTCCACCGAAAGCAGACTCTCCGCAACCTGAGAAACGATTCCCTCAAGTGCTTTGACGTCCACCGACAACGGGAGGTCCGGGTATGCCTCCGCGAGACTGAGAGCTTGGAAAGCGGCCGCCTGCTTCGCCACCATCGCCTTGACTTGGTCGATGGTCAACGCCTTCGGGCTTGCCGTGGTCTCTTGTGTGGTCATGTCTCTTCCCTCTTTTCCTCTGAATGTCAGGGAGAGAACGCCAACGCGTAGGACACTTTCGATATGCACTCCGCGCCCTAGTCGGCGGAGACGTTGTGAAAGTACAGGAGAGGCCATCGCCTCATGACACCATGATACCACGCCAGGGGCCGCCGTGCGCGCCTGGCGATGGGTACCCACCGGCTGAAGACGTTGGGGCCGCTGGAAAGCCACACAGCGATATCTCTGCTGCGTCGAGAAACATATCTATGCTGCGCCCAGAAGCATGAGAGAAAGAGACGCCAGAAGACTGGGGCCGCTAGCTTGCGGGCATAAGCAAGCCAGAAGCCGGAGTGCCACGTACACGTACACGTACATAGGTGTGGAGCAGAACGGATCGATTGCAGTCCGCCGGGCAGTTTCAACAACGACTTAGGACTTCGGCTAAATTTAGCCCGGGCTCTAAAAATTTCCACCACCGGCGCCCGAAACATATACTGTTCTTGTAAGGAAAGGAGGTCACTGGGATGACAGCCATAGACTGCTTTCTTCTCGAACCTACGGATCGTGCGGCTCGCTACCTACGCCGGTATCGCTCTACTGCTGCCGGCGAGACACACTACCACTCCGCGATGACCAGAGTCGGAGACGCGGCTGCCAAGAGCCCAACAAGGCCGGCGGAACCGGATGAGTACCAGGATGAGCACTGGCCCGCTGCGTGTGAGTGTGGTGAGCCGTTCGCAGACGACGACAACTGGCAGATCTTCCATAGGACAATCTACCGACGTGTTGACACCGGTGATGAGCTGACGCTGGACGATGCCCCGGTGGGAGCCATGTGGTACGCCGACTGGATGCTCCCGCAGTGGGCTGGCCCGGACGGGCGCTGCCTCATGGTGAAGACGCCCGGCGGCGACTGGTGCATCGATGGGCCAGCAACGGGGGGCGGGCGCTGGCAGCGATCCGGCGTGCCTCCGAACGCCACAGCGTCGCCGTCGATTGGAAAGCAGTCACCTGATGGTGGGTGGCTCTACCATGGCTGGCTCAGAGATGGTCAACTGGTAGACGCCTGATTGGGGGTCGAAGGGATGTTCTTCTGGTGGGGACTGGCGATCGGTTTCTGGAGCGGCTTTGTAGCCGGTCTGTACTACGTCAAGCCTCCGGATCGCGCGGACTACGACCAGGTCTTGGAGGTTGACGAGGGTGCCATCTGCTACAACTAGCGCCCGACCGATACGTAGCCTGCCAGCACCAGCACAATGAAGATGACGATCAAGACTAGCCAGATATTACCGTTCATTTCGCTCCCCCCGCTACAATCAGATTCAGTATGCCAGCTGCCATCATTAGGATGACAGCTACGAGCAGTCCTACCAACAGTCGGTTGAAGTAGTTCATCCGGGTGTCAACCATCTTCTCTGTTTGCTCTGTTTTATCACTCACCCACTTCTCAAATGCCTCCCACACCTCACGAGGCACGAACCGAACACGCACGTCATTCAGTTTCTCGTCTCTGACCGCCTGTGCCTCCTTCTCGACCTCGATGGTAGCCTCAATCGTCTTGAAGGCCTGCTCCCTCAGCTCGCGCTCGTGGTGGACAGCATCTTCTAGGCGGGACAACTCCGAGTTGAACAGCTTTTCCAGGTTGTAAAGCTGATCCTTCACGGACATGCCGTACTGGTTGACCATTTTGCCGTTTGGCACGTCATCCTCATTAGCCATGTGCTTATGCATCCCTCCTATCACCTAGCATAATATGAGGGGTGACTTTGCTGGTAATTTTGCCCCCGAAGGACGGGCTCACCGATACTAGACCCAGAGGTTACAGCGTAGTGACTCAAGTCAGACCAGAGGTTTCCCAAGCCTTGGCCCCCCTCACGGGGCTGGCCGAAGGTGCGTCGCAGGATGGTGATCTCTATCGTCTCATCCGCAGCGAGGATGGCTTCGAAGCCTTCATTGATGAGGTCATCAGGGACCAACGTGGCCGCAAGCTCAAGCTACAGCCTGTCCACCATCGGATCATCGCCGCGCTCAAGGAGAAGCGAAAGCTTGTTGTCAACGTTTTCCGTGGTGGTGGTAAGAGCACCCTGATAACCGTGGCCTATGTCGCTTGGCGCATTGGCTGTAACCGTGACATACGTGTCATCATCGCCTGCAAGAACGAGTCGCTAGCCAAGGAGATGATGGATAGCGTAGTGCAGATCATGGCAAGAGAGTCGTACATCAAAATCTTCGGAAACCTGATCCCGGCCCCCCGCACACAGCGCTGGAACGACACAGAGAAGGTTGTCTCTGGCAGGTCCGAGTTTGCTACAGGTCTCACTCTCTTCGCCATTGGTACCGGTGGTGCCGTGGCCGGCCGTAGGGCTGATCTGGTTGTCGCCGACGACGTAGTCGATGCGGAGAACAGCGCTACCGTCATTCAGCGCGGTCACCTGTCCACCTGGTTCTTCACGGAGCTGGAGCCAACAGTAGAGCCGGAGGGACAGGGCGAAGAGGGAGAAGAGCCGGTAGAGGACACCTCACTTGGTCAGATGTGCGTGGTCGGTACTCGCCGCCACTTCAAGGATCTCTATGCCGAACTCAGGGAGACGTGGTCGAAGCGGCACAAAGACGAGTTCAGCTACCTACTCCTCCCTGTTCTGTACAAGGATGAGAAGGACGAGTGGCAGTCGGCATGGCCAGAGCGCTTCTCTGTTCCGTTCCTTCTTGCTTGGCGTGAGGCTAAGCCACTCGAGTTTGCCGAGCAGATGCAGAACGACCCGGTCGACACCACGCTGGCCTTCTTGCAGCTGGCTTGGCTCAACGAGAACCTCATCGACACCCATGAGATCCCGGGCTACGATCCGCTCCAGCCTCTGCTGCCGGCTACGAAGTTCTTGGTCTACTTCGGGGTGGACCCGAGCTGGTCCAACTCTGCTACGGCTGACTTCGCTGTCATCTGTATCGGTCTCAAGGATCCTGACAAGAACATCGTCTACGTGGTAGACATGATCAGGGAGAGGGCTGATCCTGATCGTCTCTGGGAAATGGTATCCATGCACGCCCGGCGCTGGCAGCCAACACTGATCAACATGGAAGCCAACGCAGCCCAGTCCTTCCTCGTCAAGAAGCAGCAGGAGAAGACGTTCTTCAACATCAACCCGGTCATCACCAGTGGCGGCAAGACCCAACGCTTTGTCCACATGTCGACCTACTTCACTATGCACCGTGTCCGTCTGGCTGCTACCAAGCAGGATGACGGCCTTCTCGTGCCGGTATCCTCTCTCGACCCGCTCTTCTACGAATGGTCCACCTTCCGCGGCGATCGCACCACCGACCACGATGACTGCCTCGACGCTCTCGACTTCATGCTCAAGGCCGCAGCCTACGGAGCCTCCCCCATAGACATGGTCTACGATCCCAGCGAGGGTGCTTGGCTAATGGAGAAGGAAGGTGAGGACGGAACGGGTAAGGAGATCTACTTGGCTCCTGCAGTGCAGGGTCCTGCCTGCGCTCTGTGTGGTGCAACGGAAGACAATCTCTATAGACGTGGCGAGGGTACGGTTTGCGGGGCATGTAGCCGGCGCCAGCTCATAGATGTCCGCGGCCGCGACTTCGAGCGGATTAGGAGACACTTCTTAGTGGGTTGACGTCTGCCCAGTTTTAGTCTATTGTTCCAGCCACGGAGCTACAGCTGGAACGGTAAAGGAGAAGAGGACATGGCCGCAAACACCAAGCCAGGTATGGGTGGTGGGCAAACCGTTCGAGCAGGTGATACACGCACAGTCATCGAAGAGAGTGGCACGTTCGCTCTCAGGAAGGGTTCTGGCAAGCTAGCCAGGGTCATCGTCTGGGATGCTGGCTCTGGCTGGACCCTTGCCGTCTATGACGATCCCTCTGCTGCCAATGCCCAAGTCTGGGCGTGGGCAACTGCGGACGGGAAGGGTACTTTCGACCTAGAGATTCCCCTTGCCGATGGCTTGTATGTGGTTACAGCCAGCGGCACTCCTGGCAGCCTGACCATCGTGTGGTCCTAGAGAGATGTGGACCCCTCTCTCTGCGATTCGGGTGTGGGTGCGCCGGCAAGCCCTGGCAGAACTCCTTGCCTTCACTAACAGCACCAAGAAGACTCTGGACAAGGAGCTCCAGCGTCTTGCTGAGGGCTGGGCCTCTGATATCTACCCCATCGACGAGAACCATGCCCGGCCGGCGGTGGACCAAGAGATCGAGATTCTCGACCGTGCCTTCCGCAAGCCCGTCGTGATCGGTGGGCACATTGATGCTACCGATCTGGTGGCCGGTGATAAGTGCCGGGTCAAGGTTCTCATTTCTCTCCGAGACGATGATGACAAGTTGACGCCACTCATAGATAGGGAATACTCTGGGCCCATGGAGGACTGCATCAGCTTCGAGGAACAGATGGTCTCGGGCCGGGTGAGAATCCTCTACAGCCATGTCCTAGGCAAGCCGAAGACAGTCTTCTGGAGGCTGTACGCTCGTAAGTAAACAATGCCACGTCTACGCTCGTCCACAGCAGAGGCGCCGGAAGATATCCGAGAGGCTCTACCGGCAGTTGTTGGTATGGACAGCGACGAGGCAGCCTGGCGCCCGTACGGCATGCAGAACAAGCAGGATCTTCCCCCGCTTGATCAGATCATGCAGTCCAAGATCGGTCGCTTCAACTATCTGCGTACCGCGGTCGGTCACCGTCTCCTCGAACTCATGCGGGACTACATCATGGGGGGAGATGTAGGCTTCATGATCCGAGCCAAGGATCCAGGTGTGCAGGATGTCATAGATCGACACTGGAAGGACCCCTGGAACGACTGGAAGCGACACCTACCACAGTACATCCTAGATCTCTCCCAGGACGGAGAGCTGGTGATGCCCATTGTGGTCAGCCGGGGCGACACTCTCATGGGCAAGATCGACCCGCAGATCATTAAGAGCACGATGGCCGAGCCGTTCCACAACAACAAGATGCGCAGCATTGTCGTCCGCGGTGGTCCGTACGTGGATGACGTGACGATGCGGGTCATCGCTCTGGACAGGGATCCAGCTAGTCCCACCTTCCTGCGCCGCATTGGCGATGTCTTCTTCTGGGCTGTGAACAGAGTCAGCGGTGGCACTCGTGGTGTCTCTGACCTGTTTGCCCTCAACGACTTCATCGATCAGCTGGATCGCTTCATGTATGCCCGGGCTCGCAACGCTGAGCTGAGGAATACCTACAACTGGGATGTTACGATCACCGGCGCCGGCGAGGCTGAGATCGTCAAGTTCCTGCAAGCGCAGCAGAAGAACCCGCTCGGTCCGGGCAGCATACGAGCCCATAACGATGCGGTCAAATGGGACTCTGTCCGTCCTGATACGCAGGCAGATGATGCCTCTGCTGAGGGTGCTAACTTGCTTGGCTACATCCTGTTCGGCTTCGGCATCCCACCAACGGCCACAGGTATCATCGCCGCAGCTCGTACTGCTCTAGCAGAGCAGATCGATCTTCTCTACAAGACCTTCTCCAGCCGGGCCGATGAGATCAGCAACATCGTTACGGATGTCTTCCAGTTCGTCATCGACCAAGCGATCATTAGCGGTCGGCTGTCTTCGGATGTAGACACATCGTTCAAGGTGATCAAGCCGCGTATTGCGATCAGGGATGTCCAACGCACAGGAGGAGCGTTGGCACGAGTCGGTCAGTTCTTCACCGGTCTAGAGGTCGCACAGATCTACAGCAAAGAAGAAGTTCGGGCCATCATGGACATTTATCTCTCTTCCCTAGGCTTTGAGATACCAGACAAGAAGGAGATGGAATTTGAGGGGGAAGAGGACACAGTCGTCCCAGCGTTGCGCTCTGATAACGGGAGCGGGAGGTCAAGACGGGCCGTACCTCGCAAATCACCTGCACGGGCAGGGGTATGAGGTATGGGGGACCGTACATCCGCTCGAAGACTCTAGTCTAACCTCCATACGCGCTCCCAACCTACACATTCTTCCTACGGATGTAGCAGATCCTATCTCGCTGCGTCGCACATTGGTAGGGGTGAACCCGGACGAGATCTACGCCTTAGCTGCTGTCAGTTCCCCTGCTGCGGCCGAGAGCCATCCCATCTTCTCTCTCCAGTCCTCGGTTGACAGCATCCTCCTGGTTCTGGAATGGATGCGGGAGGTTAATCCCAAGGCAAGGCTGTTCTATGCCTCCTCGGCAGCAATCTTCGGCAGTGAGCCACCGCCACAATCAGAGCGGACACCACGGGTTCCCAGCAGTTTCTATGGTCTGATTAAGGCCACTTGCCACGACATGGTTCGCATCTACCGAGAGCGCTACGGCCTTTACTGTGTGAACGGAATCCTCTTCAACCACGAGAGTGTGTGGAGACCCTCTGGCTATGTCACGAGGAAGATAACTATGGCCGCGGCTCGTGTTGCTAAGGAGGGCAAGGGAGAGCTGGTGCTGGGTGATCTGTCAGCTGTACGAGACTGGGGCTACGCTGGCGACTTCGCCCGGGCTATGTGTCTCCTTCTTTGGCCGGATGAACCTCGGGATGTGGTTATTGGAACTGGCCACGGTCATACCATTGCGGACCTGCTTCGAATAGCATTCAACTTGGTGGGTAAGGACTACAGGGATCATGTCAAGACCGAGTCATCACTGATGCGTCCCTCGGACACTCTAATAGCCGATCCTGCGCTCCTGTCCTCTGAGTTAGACTGGCAGACCGAGGTTTTCCTACCCGAGCTTGTCTGGCACATGATCTCTGCTGACCTAGATCGTCTTCATGGAAGAAGCGAGCAGCAGATAGCAGAGGCCGAGCTCCGCGGCGAGTACTTGCCGGTATGAAGATCCTCTACTTGGGCGGCCACTGGATCAACGAGTACGAGGACCTGAAACTCTTCAGGGAGATCGGTGTCGATGTCTGCTCTCCCTTTGGTGTCTACCGCGATCCTGAGAGGCCAAAGCCCATGGACCATCCGAGCTGGGGACCGAGCTGGTGGACCGAGGTAGAGGGTGGATACCGTCCACCGCTCCCGGACAACGGTCATGCAGATGTCGTAGCTTTGGCTCGTCGCCATCCTCAGAATGCCTTGCCAAGACAGGTCTTCGAGCCCTTCGACATGGTTATCATCTTGGGGGTTGTCGATTGGCTTACTGGCAATTGGAAGGCAATGCGAGGCAAGAAGGTGGTCTGGCGCTGCAACGGGCAGAGTGCAGACTTTGTCGAGAAGATGCTGCAGCCGCTACGCGACGAGGGTCTTCTCATAGTACGTTGCTCTCCCACAGAGCTGGGTATTGGCGGTCGCGCTAACCTAGGCGCCGATGCTGTAATCCGCTGCTACAACGATCCGGAAGACTGGCATGGCTGGACGGGCGAGGACTGCCATGTTCTCTGTGTCTGTTCGAAGATGGCCGGCCGTCCGGTCGAATGTAATCAGCACGCGTTCCAGCTGGCCACCAACGGCCTACCCAGAGTGCTCTATGGTCCTGGCAACGAAGGTCTAGCCTACAACCGCGGCGCGGTCTCTTTCGAAGAGCTGCAGCGTCTCTATCGTAGAGCTCGAGTCTTCTTTGCGGTCAACACACAGCCCTCTCCCTACACTGGCACCTTCCGCGAGGCATGGATGACCGGTACACCAGTAGTTGCCCTCGGTCCTAAGTACGGAAATCGCCCAGGTATGGACACCTATGAACTACACACGTTGATTGAGGATGGCATCACTGGCTTCTGGTCTGATGATCTCAATAAGCTTCGAGGTGCGGCTGTACGTCTCCTAGAGGACCCAGACTTGGCTGCCAAGGTTGGTGCTGCTGGTAGGGCAAGAGCCATTGAGGTCTTCGGCAGGGAGAAGATCCAGCAGCAGTGGCAGAAGTTCTTCGAGCACTTTGCGCCATGAGCTACGATGAGGTTATTCCCTACGAGCCTTGGTGTGCTCCCGAGCTTCCTGAGAAGGGGGACATTGCTCTGGACATCGGTGCCTGCTTGGGCATCTACACTCTTGGTCTCGCTCGGACTCACCGGCAGGTATGGGCGTTTGAGCCCAATCCCGATGCCTTCGTTCAGCTGACCAAGAACACATCTCAGAAGGCCAACGTGATTCGCTGCAACTTTGCCCTCTCGTCTGAGTATGGCTATCTGAGGTTGTACACGTACCTATATGGTCCAGGATTGACCAGTGACACGGTGTTGCCAGGAGTGGAGAGAGGGGCTCCCATCGGCAATTTCTACACGGCCGCTGTTCCGCTAGATGTTCTTTCCTTCGATGGTCACGTGTCGTTTGTGAAGATGGATACAGAAGGAGCGGAGCTGCGCATTCTGCAAGGTGCTCGATCCCTTCTCGCTACGCACCACCCCGAGCTGCTCATAGAGACTCACGGGAATGTACCAGCTGTTAGAGCCCTGCTTGAAGAGTACGGCTATCGTACACGGGTGGTTCGCTATGCCTTTGACGAGGGTACTCCCCACCACGATGACTACCTGTGGTTGGCAGCCAAATGAAGCTCCTAATGCTCTACGGCAACCCCGCTGCCCACTACGACGATTACCGCCTGTTTACGGATCTTGGTTTCGAGGTAGCCTCTCCCTTCAAGCGCCTCGGGCAGCCTTGGCTGATCCACCGCCCAGAGATCGCGGAGCCAGAGGAGTTTTCCTACCTCCAAGACATCATGCGGAGGATACCAGGGCTCAGGGAGCCGCGAGAGGAGTACCTGCAGGACAAAGGTCTAGACGAGTATGGTGCCCCGCTGGCCCTGCCACCAGACTTCTTCGCAGGCTTCGACGTCGTTGTTGTTCTGCTAGTCAGCAACTGGGTTGTGCGCTACTGGCCGAGCATGACCGAGAACAGTAAGCGGCCGCTCATCATCTGGCGCTCCGGAGAAGGCATGCCTTGGCAGGACTACAACCTGCGGTTTTTCCGACAGCGCGGGTTGAAGGTAGTACGAAGTTCTGTGACCGAGAGAACCATCCCACACAACATAGGTACAGATGCCGTAATCCGCTGGTCTACGGATCCAAACGAGTGGAAGGGTTGGGATGGAACAGGTAAGCACGTCCTTGTCGTAAGCCGCTGCATCAACAGAGACAATCGACAGTGTGAGGAAGTGCTTCAGCTTGCAGATAGATTCACCGTACGCGTTGTTGGTCCAGGCAATGATGGTGATGGTCGTTTCTATCCTGTAGGCCAAAGGACGTACAACCGTCTCCGCCGCGACTATCGGAAGGCCCGAGTCTACTTCGATGCCAATGCCAAGCCGGCGCCGTATACCGGTACTTTTCGTGAAGCATGGATGACCGGTACACCGGTAGTTGCTGTGGGTCCGCAGCGTGGTGGATGGAGAGGACTGGGCACCTACGAACTTCCAGAGCTGATCGAGGATGGTGTCAACGGCTTCTGCTCTGATGACATGGGTGAGCTCGAATCAGACATTAGCCGGCTCCTTGATGATCAGGATCTTGCTCGGAGGATAGGTGAAGCTGGCAGAAAGAGAGCCACAGAGATCTTCGGCCGTGAGGTAGTAACAGAGGATTGGCGTAGATTCTTCGGGAGGTATCTGACTTGAGACCACCCACTGTCTGCATCGGCAGCATGTTCTGGAACTCATCCAAGCGTGGAGACTTGTGGCGCTACTACGAGCAGGCCAAGGCTCTAGACTACCCTGCCGAGTACCTGCGCTTCTGTCTAGTTGAGGGCAACAGCGACGATGACACCTTCCAGCGTCTCCAGCAGATGGCTGCGGAGTTGCCGTATGTGGAGGTAGCCAAGTTCGATGCTCCCCGTGCCCCCTCTGGCTATGCGGAGATCACACCGGAGAGGCTGGCCCGGGTCTCGGTGGTAGCGAACAGGGCTATCAACATGGCGCTTCTCGACGGACCATGCGACTACTTCCTCTGGCTGGAGTCTGACCTGATCTGGGGATCTGAGCTCCTGCAGAATCTTCTGGAGACCAAGGATATATTCTCAGATGGCGACATCACTGCCCCGCTCGTTCTCGTCCATGACTCAGATACCTTCTACGATGTCTGGGCCTTCCGCCAAGGGTATGAGCAAGTCAACAGGCAGGGCGGCACGTATGGTCCTGGCTGCTTCAACTGGGAGCCTCCCTATCACCCCTGCGTCTCCCTCGATAATCCCTTCGAAGTAGACTCTGCCGGCACTTGTCTGCTCATACCAGCAGCCACGCTTCGGGAAGGTGTCAGGTTCACATCAGACGAGGCGATCGTGGGCTTGTGTAAGATGGCTACCGCCCGCGGCCATATGATCTGGGTAGATCCGGAGGTGATAGTGTGGCACCCGAGATAACTGTCTGCTCTTTCTCCGTTTGCAGGCATCAGTGGCTGTCCCAGCTCAAGGAGTTCAGAAACAGTCTCTCTGCTGTGGACCGAGAACATTTCTCCTTCCTTGAGGACGATCGTCTCGGGGGAGGGCCTGGCGATTGCTTTCTGCTCACCGACGACCACCGCAGTGTTCTTGCTTTCGGTCACCTCACGTACTTCCCCGGGGAGACGAAGAAGCACGTAGCCAGGCTGGGTGTTGCCGTGCGTCCCAACTCGCGTCGGCAAGGCTGGGCAGAGGATCTGTGCCGGAGGATGATGGAGCATGCCCGCTCTCTCAGTCTGCACAAGATTTGGCTCTCGGTTCACAGTGAGAACCATGCTGCCATTGCTCTCTACGATAAGCTGGGGTTTACCGTTGAGGGGGTATTCACGGACGAGGAGATCACTTCTGTAGGAGAGTACCGGGATGTTCTCTCGATGTCTTGCTTCCTGCGTGAGGAGGACAGCCCTAGCAAGCACATAGCGTGGTGCGAGCCAGACTGGGGTGAGGGCACGGCGGCGGGCATCAAGGTTCTCTCCTCTGGTTGGCTCACCCAAGGTCGCAAGGTGAGAGAGCTGGAGGATAGGCTCCAGCACATGTTTGAGAACCGAGCAGTCTGCGTTTCCTCTGGGACGATGGCCCTCCTCCTCATGGCACAGGTAGCCAAGATGCAAGGATGCAAGCGCGTGGTGCTCCCTGCGCTGAGCTTCGCAGCTACCGCGGCGCCACTTCTCTTCCTTGGGCTGGAGCCGCTCTATGTCGATGTGGATCTGGACACTGCCCTGATGGACAGGGAGCAGGCTGACTTCCTGCTTACTCGCTACGAGGATGCTGGTCTGCTAGCCGTTCATATTGGTGGTGCCCATGTTGATCGGGGCTGGCTTCAGAAGCACTACGAAAGCGGTAGATTTGTTTGGGAGGATGCTGCTCAGGCGGTAGATCTTTGTCTTCGCCCAGAAGATAAGGGAGGGTCCTTGCGTGCTGCCCTCTCTTTCCATGCAGCCAAGACCATTACCACGATCGAGGGTGGGGCTGTTATTGGTCCGGAGAGTCTCGTCTCTTTGGTGCAGAGCCTGCGCCAGCATGGAGAGTCTGTTGCGCATCAACGTTACTGGGCCTTCACGGCCGGTCTGAACGGGCGAATGACAGATGTCCAAGCAGCTATGGGTCTCAGCCAGCTGGACAGCCTCGCGGATAGGGTACTCAAGAGAGAGCGGATCTGGGAGCGCTACCGGCAGCGTCTGTGGAACACAGCTGTCGTGCAAAAGATAGACAATGGCTCTGCCAGCCTTGCCTTGGTGCGTTTCCCTGATTCAGCCTCCCGAGGTAGAGTAGAGGATGCTCTAGCTATGGCCGGTGTCGAAACTCGGCCGGTGTGGCCTCCTCTCAACTGGCAGTTTGGTCAAGGTGACGAGCGGGAGCTTCCTAATGCGGCTGCTTGGCACTACAATGGTCTTCTTCTGCCAATGTCTACCCGTATGGACATCCCCGACGTCGACTATATCTGTGACAAGATCGTAGAGGTGGTGTGATGGGACTCAAGGTACTCTGGCTGTCTGCGGCGCCCATGTGGAGAGCGTCTGGCTACGGCCGGCAGACGAACTACACTGTCAAGGCTCTCCAACAACTACCCGAGGTTGAGCGTATAGCTGTTGCTTGCAGTGGCGGGTTTGAGTGGGGAACAATCAACTTCAACGGTGTCGATCACATCTCTGGCTTTGGTGTGGAGAAGGGATCAGATGCTCTGATCGCGGCTCACATGAGAGCTATGGGATTCGACGTCTGCATCAGCCTGATGGATGTTTGGCCAATGCCTCAGGTATTCGCCTCTGCCAATGGCGGTGGTAACTTCAAGTGGGTGCCTATCGTGCCCATTGATGGCTACCCACTCTCCCGGCAGACCCAAGCCCGCCTCGTCAATGCCCACCAGATCATCGCCATGTCCCAGTTTGGGAAGAAGACGATGGAGGAGAGGCTGCCCCAGATTCCCATCACCTACATCCCCCACTGTATAGACACCTCCATCTACCGACCGCTGGGGAACAAGAAGCAGTTCAAGAAGATGATTGGCTTCCCAGAGGAGTGCTTCTTGGTGGGTATGGTAGCAGCCAACACCCAGAACTCCCCCGTGGTAAGGAAGGGCTTCCCAGAGGCGATCAAAGCCTTCTCTGAGTTTGTTAAGATCCACCCCGATGCTAGGCTGTATCTGCACGCTCTTCCCTACGTTGGTCCCGAATCAGCTGACGTCTTCGCCCTCTGCGATATGTACGGTCTCGATTTTGCCAAGTACGTTATCGTGCTGGATCCGTACATGGATAGGATGGGGATCTCTGATCAACAGATGGCGATGGCCTACAACGCGATGGATGTCTACTTTGCACCGTCCGCCGGCGAGGGATTCAACGTTCCTCTGATTGAGGCCCAAGCATCTGGCATTCCCGTGGTGGCCAACGCGGCTACGGCCCAGACGGAGAACGTCGGTGTAGGCTGGCTAGTACCGCCCTTGGCACCTGTGGCTGTGCCAACGAATACCCAGTGGTACCTCGCCAACCCGTTGGGCTCGGACTCGGCCTGCGAAAGTTGTGGTCATGTCACCCACCAGCCCGGACTTCTTGATGCTCTGTGTACGGCCTACGACGAGCTCCACGACGAGAAGAAGGCTAGGCGTCTGTCTATCGATGCTGTCAAGTTCGGCACCAAGTTCGACGTCCGCGCTGTAATCACTACCTACTGGAGATCCTTTCTGCAGGAGCTGGCCAAGGGCCTTGGCGTGGAGGCTGCTCCAGTCAAGCTCTGGCAGCCCGGACAGGGGCCAGAGCCTACACCGATACGCCGCGGCCGACGGCAGTAAAGTTGCCAGTATGTTGGGGTGCTGGCTAAGCTGGTAGTGCGATGTCTCCTATGCCCAACGAGCACGCATGTAGACTCGAGGATCCCTCGTCGTTTCAGCGCTTCGCTCGAAGCAACAAGACGCGGCCGCATCGAATCTATGGTTTTGGCAAGGGAGGCTCCAAGATCCAAGCCTATCGCTATCCCACTGACTCTTGGTCCGAGGCTGCAGCCCGTAGCCACTGTAAAGAGCACGGTGGTAGCTTCGAGGCTGCCTCTGGGACCAAGGAAGCCTACAATGGCAAGGGAGCGATGATCGCTTGGTACCCACCTGAGGATGTTGCCAAGCAACTGGCTGTTGAGGGGGGAGAAGCGCCTGAGGAGCTCCATCTCACCTTGGGTTTCTTCCCTGATGCAGAAGCTCTGGATCGGGAACAGGTGGGAGACTGCATGCGCAGAGCCTGCCAAGACGGGGGACCCCTTGAGGGCACTGTTGGCGGCATTGGCCGCTTTACGGGAAGTCCTACTAGTGATGGCAAGGATGTGCTCTACGCCTCTGTCGATGCTCCTCGCCTAGAAGAGTTTCGCCAGTCCCTAGTGGAGGATCTGGAGCTCGCCGGCTTCCCTATCTCCAAAGAGCATGGGTTCACCCCGCACATGACCTTGGCCTATCTTGATCCCGAAGCTGCTAGTCCAGTGAGCCGGCTGGATCCGGTTCCTATCACCATCGACAGCATTGTCTTGGCGAGCTCTGATGAGAAGCTGCTGGTGGAGAGGATAGGACAGACTGAGGAGAGGGTCGGGATAGAAGACATGGAGGCGCGGCTGGCGGTTGGACCGGCCACGTTGGCAGAGATCATGAAGAGCGCCAAGTTTCCTTTCTTAGTTGTCCCGCTCTCCGGCGCCGACACAAGGGAAGTCATTGTCCGCAGGGGCAGCGAGTGGTACGCGGTAGACCGTAGAACCGGCCGTACTCTGTCCCGCTCCATGACCCATACAGGCCTCCTACGCACTCTGCGCAAGCAGTAAATTTTGCGTCCTTCGTAGTTGACCCCTTACGCTATCTCTGAGGGTATTCGGAGATAGTGACATGCGCGAC
>Ga0209324_10000217_pt1 | contig 38937 bp, 38 predicted proteins | sample Rifsed19ft3_FD_184015 | JGI IMG/M metagenome (GOLD analysis project Ga0209324, IMG submission 184015) | Soil microbial communities from Rifle, Colorado, USA - sediment 19ft 3 (version 2) | ecosystem: Environmental > Terrestrial > Deep subsurface > Rock core/Sediment | place: Rifle, Colorado...
ACTGATTTCAGTAAAGGAGCTATGGGTTGCGATACATTATCCACAATGAACCGCCGGATGCGGAGCCGCATGTCCGGTGGTGTGGGGATTGGGAGGCGTTAATCTACGACCTCCCGATTACCCGATTGAATGTGCAATACGTACCCCGTCTGAATTGGATAGTATCACTGCGTTTCCCGCGCCCACCCGTCCGGTTTCTGTTTCAATAAGTTTCCACAATTCTTCTGCATCACACTGTGCTACCAGAACACCGACGATTTTATCTGTATGTTTGATGGGTATACTAAAGTAGATAGATGGTTTGCCTTTGTCCAGTGAAGGTGGCGAAACGTATTTTTCACCTTTACTCGCCTTATAGAAGAATGGCCTGTCTCGAAAATTAGTATCGGCTTTATCGCAGGTGCCCATCACTGCATTGCCCTCTGTATCCAGAAGACAGAAAGATAAAAAATCGGGGTCAATTCGCAGTTTGGCTCGAAGTGAAGATGCCGTCTGCCGGATAACGTGAGGTTGTTTTTCTTTTACCGTCTTAAGAATTAAGATGGTACTTAGTTGGGGCATATCAACTATTTTCCGAAGGTGTTTGAATTTATAATCAACGAAGTGATTAATGGAGGTTGCCACATTTTCGGCCTGAACTTTTAGGACACGTATTGTTTGCTCTGTTAACTCGGTTTTCCCTAAACTGTGAAAGCCGTACGTTATGATAAAAAGTGGTAGTATGGATATAAGCAGGAGGAGGATAAGGAGTTTTTTACCAATTGATAAATTTTTAAACAGGTTCATAGATACTCGTTCCTAATTCCCTACATGATTTCCTTCTTGAATAGCCGTTTGAAGGCCTTCTGCTACTTGCGGATCAAAAAGACACTACAAATATTTATCGCAATGTGTGTGCCAAGCATTATAGAAAAGAATAGGTTTAATTCTTTTGATATAAGTCTCTATTTCAGAAATATAAAATTGTGTAATGTTTACCTGGTATAATTATAAATATTACAAATAAATCGAAACGAGAGTATGCATTCAGTATTCAGCTAATAGTAGCATGATAGGGAAATATTTTCCTGTGTTAAGATTTTTTTTTAAAAAAAGATTAAATTATTTCAATAATATGCCGATATAAAGAGAAGACAGGATAGTGTAACCGCATTGCAGAAAACTGTAGTTTTGTAAATTTCGCTAATAGTGGTTTTTAGAAACAGGCTCATACTCTCTCGGAGGAAGTGATTCTTGATTGGAAAGGTGAAGTGTTTGTAGTAAAGATACCTGTAAAGGAATAAGATGGAAATGAGTCGGAGAATGCGATATAATCTCCGCCGTTTTACGGGTAATGGCAGTCATTAACTTTATGGGAGATTTAAAATGTCAATAGAAAATATTTCCAAAACTTCTCTAAATGCCAGAGTTGCAAATACAGGTCGTATTGAGGCCAACCAGTCACAAGGAAAAGCAGAAAAAGGCAAGCGCACTGCTCATGCGAAACTCGATACCGTAGATATTTCAAAGGAGGCCAGGAATCTTGAACAGACGGTTGGTCACTTGAAAACCATTGTTGGTGAAATCCCAGATGTAAGAGATGCAAAGGTGGAAGAAGTGAGGGCAAAATTAAAAGATGGTTTTTACGACCGTCCGGAAGTGATTGAAGAGGTGGCAAACAAAGTTGTAAATGCTTTTAGTATTAAAAGACAGGACTCATAGGCGATGCCCAATCATAAAACAACAGGTACTCAGAGAATTGGCAAGCGTTTTATAGGAGTAAAGTTTGACTGTTGTCAGGTATATACAAGGATTTATATAAATAGTGAAGGGACAGCGTATGAGGGAAGATGCCCGAGGTGTTTACGGGAAGTATATGTCAAGATACGCAAGGAAGGGGTAAATTGTAGGTTTTTTTCAGCATTTTAATGCGATGCTTTTATTCTGTGGGGCGTTTACCGGAACCTAAGAAGCCTGTCTATTTGTGTGATGTTGAAATACAAATAAACAGGCTTTTTTATTTATAAGAGAGCTTTTGATAAGAAATTTAGCCAATGATAAAAATTAATTTTACATTATATCAAAAATTATTAACGGCATTGATTCTCTTTCCGATTGTTGTTGGTAGTGTCGGCTATGGAAAGGATATAAAGTCAAAGGCTGTTATTTTCCCCTTTAAAAACAATGTTGATTCAAACTTGTCCTCGACTCCGATCGGGGATACTCCTATGAAAGGAATCGAAGATGTCATACGAAGTGAACTGATTCGATCCGGATATTTTACGATTGTAGAACAAGAAAGAACCTTTGAGTTTGTGAAAGAGACCGTACTCAATAGTTTTTTTAAAATTGATAATGTGGATGTTAAAACAGCGATACCTAAAGCAAACATCGTTGATTTGTTTGCAGGTGTTGATCTGAAAATAGTTGTTCATGTCTCGGAAAGGCTGAAGGCAGATTTTGCTGTTAAAGGCACTCTCAACCAGTTTGGGGATAATTTTAGGGCAGATATAGAAGTTGTTCATGTAAGGTTAAAGGAGACAGTGAGTGCACTGGTAGGTGAATGCGAATCGAAAGAGAAAATTTCTGAAATGTTGGAGCTACTTTCACAGCAAATCGTTAACGTTTGTAAAGGTGTGAATGTACAGAATGAGGTTGATTATATACAAAGCGGTTATCAACAAGGAAAATTAACCTATGAAGAAACCTTGGATAAATTAAAGAAACTTTCTTCCGAAATGCCAGGTGTATTTGCAATTCACTGCGCATTATTTTCAAACTATTTAGGACATCCGGAGTTGAGGGATAACTTGATTGAAGAAGGTGAAGAGATACTCAATTTGTTCAATGCCGATAATGAGGAAGACATGAGATTCTTATCCTCTCTCGGCATAGACCCTTTTTATGAACTGGCAAATGTTTATATTGTAATGGGGAAGTTGGACCGTGCAATTGAAATTTACAGGCGAGCGATCCAGGTATATCCCATGAATCATGCAAAGTACTTTAAGCAATTAGGGATATTATATAAATTAGAGGGTGAGACCGAAGCCTCTGTAGATGCCTTTAGACAAGTGTTGAATATGAATCCGGCAGATTGTGAGGCTAGATTCAAGCTGGCCTCCGTGTACGAGGCTATAGGTGATATGTTAAATGCTCTTGAACAATATCAGGCTTGTTTGAAGTATACAAAGAATGCGGCAGAAAGTTCGAGAGTAAAAGAGAAGATGAAACAGTTACAGCCATAAGAGAGTATTATTGGTAAATAATTGAGCTGGTATATTGTTTGCGAGTATCTTGACGTCTAGGAATTTCAAAGTTGCCGAAGGTCTAATTTAAGGTTTAGGAATTTCAATCCGACCATGTAGTGGCAAGGCGCGCCTTGCCACTACTCGATTAAAAGTCGCCGAAGGCCTAACTTAATGTTCAGAAATTTTAAAGTTTGTATCATAGCATACCAGACAACCCCCTGAATCCCCCTTTTCTAAGGGGGACTTGAGGAAATCCCCCTTAATAAAGGGGGCAAGGGGGTTGTTTTTAACCGGCATTTGCCGTGTATATATATAAAAAGTCGCTGCCAAAGGCAGCCTAATTTAAATACTTTATGAATAAATGGCTGCATGGCTACATGGTTAATAACCATACAACCATCTAGCCATTTAACCATTCAACATCTAAAACTTGACTCATTTGTGAAGAGAAACCGCAGACAAAATATTTAAATCTAATAACAAAATGTTGAATTATTAAACATTCTATGATAGCCTTCTCAGTTGTTTGTCTAAAAAATAAACATTCTTGACAATACCAGATGATTTTTACTAAGGGAAAGGGAGGGTAGTGAATGATATCAAAAGGAGTAATTCTTATTGTAGATGATGAAGAAACTATTCGGTTTTCTATAAAAGAGTTTTTAGAGGGTCATGGGTATGAGGTTCATGTTGCAGAAACTTGTGAGCAGGCATTGGAGAAGATAAATGAACTCTTGCCTGATTTGATACTGTTGGATTTACGGTTACCTGCCATGGGTGGTATAGCGCTTCTTGAGAAAGTAAAAGTAAAAGACCCCAATGTTTTAATGATAGTTATGACAGGATATGGAAGTATTGATTCTGCTGTAGAGGCGATGAAGATGGGTGCATATGACTATTTAGAAAAACCGTTTAAGGTGGAGCATTTAAGGCTGGTTATTGAAAAGGCCCTGAGTACCCAAGCCTTAAGGCGTGAAGTGTTGGAATTGAGGGCACAGCAGTGGACTTTTACCGATGAGCCAGGTGGAATAATTATTGGAAATAGTCAACCGATGAAAGAAATTTATAACCTTATTAAACAGGTTGCAAAGAGTCCTTCAACGACAGTATTAATACAAGGTGAGAGTGGTACAGGAAAGGAGCTTGTCGCCGGAGCGATTCATCGTTTGAGTTCGCGAAAGAATGGGCGTTTTGTAGATATCAATTGCGCTGCTCTTACGGAGAGTCTTCTTGAGGCAGAATTGTTTGGCTATGAAAAGGGCTCATTTACTGGCGCTACTGCAACTGGGAAGCCGGGTTTGTTTGAAGTTGCCGATAAAGGAACAATCTTTTTGGATGAAATAGGTGAGATGGGAATTGCATTACAGGCAAAGCTTCTCAGGGTTCTTCAAGAAAGACAATTCAAAAGAGTAGGTGGAATTAATGATATTAAGATTGATGTCAGGGTTATTGCCTCAACTAATAGAAATGTAGAAGAAGAAGTGGATGCAGGTAATTTTAGAAAAGATCTTTATTATAGATTGAAGGTATTGCCGATCTATGTTCCACCCTTAAGAGAGAGAGGGGAGGATATTTTGCTTTTGATGAAACATTTTGTACATAAATATAATAATGAATTTAATAAAAATATTCATCATATACCCCCAGAGACAGAGAAACAACTTTTGGAATATCATTGGCCTGGAAATGTTCGTGAGTTGAAAAATGTAATAGAACGAGCCGTGTTGATTGCCACCAATAGTACATTATTACCGGAATTAGTCGCTCCCATCAGGTCAGAGAAAAAAGTTGTCGTAAACGATGGTTGCGATAGCGGGGAGGGGAATGGAGAATTAAACGTCCGTTCATTGGCACGCATTGAAAAACAACATATTCAAAAGGTCCTTAATGAGACTTCCTGGCGAAGGACAGAGGCTGCTAAGATACTGGGTATTAACCGAACGACTTTATACAATAAAATAAAAGAATATGGCATAAGCCAATCATAAAATCGTATAGGAATTTCCATTTTATTTAAACGGGTTATACGATGTACGGCATAGAGAATCCCCCTTAGACTTCGTCGTGAGCGCTCAGTCGAACGAAAAGGGGGCTAGGGGGTTGTAAAATAGCCCCGGAAAAAACACAACCCCCTGAATCCCCCTTTGTTAAGGGGGACTTAAATTGAGTAATTTAATGAGAGAAACATGAAAAAAAAGATTTTGTTGGTAGATGATGAAGAAACGTTATGTTGGGCTTTACACGAAGCCTTGTCGGAAGAAGGTTTTGATATAGAGAACACAAATGATAGCGTTAAGGCTTTGGAGTTTACGAGAAAGACCAAATACGATTTGGTGATTAGTGATTTGAAGATGCCTATAATGGGCGGACTACAGTTAATATCTGAGATAAAGAAACAAAATCCAGACACTAAGGCTATTATCATCACTGCTTATGGTTCTATAGAAGCCGTTATAGAAGCTATGCATCTCGGCGTATTGGACTTTATTACAAAACCATTTAAAATTGAGCAGATTAAGCGCGTTATTTACAGAGTTCTAAGTGATTCAGCAATCTCATCTCTTAATAACAATATTAGTAGCACAAAGAGTACTGATAATGAAGGATTGAAGAATGATCTTTGTAGCCAAACGGATGTGTTTTTTGTCGCAAAGGATGTGACAGAAACTGCAAACAATATATTTTATGACGTTGTTGAAATTGGGAAGTTAAAGGCATTTATATTCGGGAGTATTTCCCATGAAATGGACATAAAAAATGTGGAGGTTTTAGTTAAAACAATCTTTCGTTACGTATTAAAAAAGGGTAATTCCCCTGCTTTTTTGTTAAAAGAGATTAATCAGTATCTCTGTAAAAATATTTTAAAACGCCTTCCTGTATCACTATTTTGTGCCGTTTTGGATGAACGAAGGCAAACGCTTTGTTATTCAATTCATGGGGAAGAACTAACGTGTTTCATAAGTCTGCCTGATAAAGAAGTAGCGCGGTTAGAATCTTCTCCTTTTCCCTTAAATATGTTCCCCGGAATAGTAATTGTGGAAAGGAATGTACCCTTTGTTGCAGGCAGCAGAGTAATTATGATACGAAATAGTGCATTATCAAAAGTTTTGAAAAGTGGGACAATTACGGCAGATAGATTCAAGGATGCAATATCTGACGGGAGTGCGGCAAATTGCGAGGATATGGCAAAGGGTATAAAGCTTCAAATAGAAGGACTCGATGAATCAATTGCTGGGGGGGGAGGTTGTGCAGTAATCGTTTTAGGCAGTGGATTCGCGACGCAGACATCTGCATTGTGTGAGGAAGTCATGTCTATTCCAATACCCATCGGTAATTACGGAGAAATATTAGAACAATTTGATAGAAAGTTGTTACCTCTCGTAGCAGATGATTGTAAGAGAAGCGAAGTTGTTACCTCTGTTAACGAAGCAGTTTTGAATGCAGTATATTTCGCATATCATAAAGACGAAAAGGGAGATATCTTTTTGAAATTTTCGCTGTTAGGGGACGAGGTTATTGCAGAGGTTTCAGATCATGGTTGTGGGTTTGATATGCAGACTTATACAGAACCAGACATTACGTTATATAAGGACTTAACAAAAAAAACCGGCAGGGGGATATTCATAATGAAGCAATTAATGGATAGAGTGGTGATACAATCCTCCAAAGAAATGGGAACTGCGGTCCATATGGCAAAGCGAGTTAGCCGTAATGAAGATTGAAAGACGAGAAAAAGAGAAAGTAACAATATTATCACCTACAGGGGATTTGGTTTACGAGGGAATAGATGAACTTGAAAATCAATTTAAGATATCGTGCGATAATGCCCATCATGTCATACTGGATTTTGCACACACAAGATACATCTCCGCTAAGGCATTGGGCATAATGGCATTTTATCTAAAGAACTTTAGAGACAGGCAAAAAGGGTTAAAATTAATTCATGTTAATGAAAATATAAATAAATTACTTGTCATTACAGGTTTATTAAAACTTATCGAAATATTTGAGACTGAGGATGCGGCTATAGCCAGCTTAGGACATCAGGTTGGGAAACTAGAGAAAATGCTTTTATGGTCCAAAGAGAATTTAACTCAAGAATACCCTTAATGAGGTAAATACAAACATGTCAGATTTGATAACACAGGATCAAACACAGTCCCCAATAGAAACGCCCAAACAACTTACCGAACCATTGCAAGATGTTCAGAAGGGATCGGAGAGTAAAAAATTCTCACTCCCAATAGTTAATATTTCTAAGATTGTTTCATTTGTTCGGCAAAATGGAGTTTCGATTGCCATGAATCTTGTAATTTTGGGAGTGGTCTGTCTTTTACTCTTCTTACAAATGAATCGGAGTAAAGGAGGGGATAAGACCGCGGGATACATCGAGGAGGAAAAGGTAATTGAATACCTTAAAAATAATTTAGATTTAGATAAGGATACAAATAAAACAGTCAAACAAAGTCAGACAAAGGAAAATAACCTTGTAAAGCAAGAAAAGGAAATACCCGATTCGAAGAACGAATCTGGCGCTGTGAAAGTGGACAATTCAAAATACGTAATCGAGGCAAATAGATTATACGAACAGGGAAAATATAGAGGGGCAGCAGCCTTTTATGAAAAAGGGCTGGATAAATCAATGCCCTTTTTAAATGAGGATTTTGTAATGTACCGATTGGGAGATTGCTATTTAATGTCTGAAAGTTATGAAGAAGCAGCGAAAGTGTTTCAGACATTAAATAATGATTATATTAACAGTCCCTATTATTTTAAAAGCCGGCTGAAAGCGGGGGAATGTTATGCAGGAATGGGTGAATTTGAAAAAGCAAGAAAAACGCTTTATTCGGTTGTTGCACAAGAAGGGAAATGCAGTTCCAGTGACGATAAGTTGGTCGTTGTAGACGCTTATTTTAAGATAGCAGATTATTATATGAAGGAAGCACAACGACTTCGTAAGGCTACCGTGGTAGGAACCAGCAGCGCTATCCGATCGTTAGCTTCAAAATAAATTGATTAAATTTAAGGTTGTTTGAATAAGAAAATGAAGAGAAAATTACTTGTTCCCTTGTGTATGGTTTTATGTGGTTTCATGGGGATATTTACTCTTTTCCTGGTAAATGTCACCACATTACAGGGAGAGGGAACGCCAGATAATTCACATAGTGTAAATGAAATACTGAATAGAGAAAAACGTAATTTAGAAAAGCTCCAGACGCAATTACAGATATTAGAAACACAAAAGGATGAGGAAAAACAGATTCAGAAAAATGAGCCTCAAAATGTTGAGCACGTGAATAGGAAACAAGTAAACAAGGCTCCGATTGTAATCAAGCCTAATGAAAATATTGTGTTGACGAAAGAAATAGGTGAATATGAAGTGCCCGTATATTCGATTGATGCAACCCAAGTAAAGATAGCAGATATATTGCAAGCGTTATCCGCAAGTTTTGGTAAGAGTCTTATCGTGGATGAAGATGTTGATTCTGCCTATTTATCTTCTTACGTAAATATTTCAATTCAAAAAAGTCCTTTACGAGATATATTAGAGGTGGTTCTTGGGATACGCGGGTTGGAATTTATTCAGGATGAGGATTCCATATATGTTATTACCGTGTCGAAGCTCAACGAGGATACGGCATTTGAATATTATCGGGACAAAGGTGTCCAGCTTTATCAAAAAGCACAATTAAAATATCCAAATGATCGTAGGGTTGCAAAGGCATATTTAGAATTGGGAAATTATTATTACGATCTCGGCTTTAATTTTCTCGCCTTGCAGGAATATAAAATCGTATTAGGAAAATATAAAGAACCTCAATTAATAAAAGAAGCATTGTTCAAAATAGGTCGGTGCTATGACAGCCTAAAGGATTATGAAAATGCCAGAAGGGCCTATTTCCAGTTTATGTATAGTTATCCAAAAGACCCTTTAGTGGATGATGCCCTTTTATCAATAGGAGATTCTTTAGTTGAACAAGGTCTTTACCATAAAGCAACAGATATCTATGAAAGAGTTATTCGAGAATATCCTAAGGAAGATACGGCTTGTAAAGCCCAATTCAATATGGCAAAGACCTATGTAAAAATGGGTAATTATAGAAATGCACTACAATCTTTTTTGCAAGCAAGAGAAAAATATTATTCTGGTCAAATGAGAGTAGAGTCTGATCAAATGAGAGTAGAGATTGAATATCAAATTGGTAATTGCTTGTATTTCTTGAATGAGTACCAGGACGCCGGCAGTGTTTTGGGCAATCTCTTAGTGAGCGCACCAGGGGGAGAAGGAGAACTTATGGAAAATGCTAGTTTCCTGCTGGGCGATTGTTTCTACAAACAAGATAATTATCTGGCTGCATTTCAAATATTTAGAAAAACAATAGAGACCTATTCAAAGAGCAATAAGGTCCCCTGTGGAATGTACTTTATAGGGAAAAGTTTACGTGCTATGAATATGTCAGATTCAGCAATACAAACATTTCGCGATGGAATACAAGCATATCCTGATGACAATTATGCCGGCAAAATGGCGTTAGAGATTGGGAATTGTTATTTTGACAGCGGTGATTATAATTTAGCATATCATGCTTTTGATAATTTTGTAAAGCAGTATCCCAGCAGCGAACTGGTGGCCGAAGGTAGGAGAGGGACGGCGGATGCGCTCTATCATGATAAAAAATATGAAGAAGCAATAAATAGCTATCTTGAGTTATTAAAGACCAATGATGAAGAGAGGATAAGGCTATATGCATTTAAACGCATTGGCGACTGTTACAAATCCATGGGGAAGTTAGAACAGGCAATAAAGTCGTATCTCCTGAGTTTGGACAAAAACGAAGTTGCCCCCAAGCCTCTGTTACATACAGATGCCCCCTTGGGTGAGACAGCTATTAATACACAGCCTTTGTAAAAAGACTAAATTCACCTGACTAAATAATACCACACACTTTAAATACTTTATCTGCGGCTTCGCTTCGATAGAGATCCATTCCTAGGGGTTCCTGGCTTTTCTTTTGTGCTAATTTTCAACTGCTCATACAATGCGATGTCGATAATTTGATTGTTTATACATGTCCCGATTAATTATTTTATACAAAACATACCGTTCCGTAGGTTATAAAGCATGTTTTCATATCAATTATTGCTTTGTTATTAACCTGTTTGTCTGCTGTAAGATAAGATTCGAATTTATACATTAGTTTCTTATCCACATATCTAACCAGCTATATCCTGGTAATAATGTGGCATTTTGTTTGCTTCCCTCTTAATTCGTAGTGCTTATTTTAACATCATAAATTATTGTCAAGGTGTTGTATGGTAGCGAAAAAAGGACTAATATTTGTTGGAATTATTTTAGGGTGTATGCCGTGTCTTTTTGGCAATGATGAAAAAATTGCCTCTCATAATACAAATAGCTTGCCTACCGCACCCCAAAAAGTGGATGCAAAAATAAGTGATGATATTGAAAGACCATTGTTAAGACCCGTTGTATACAAAAAAGAAGAGGGTGTTTCGAATTCAAATAATCAAAAAACTGAAGAATTGCTATCGGATTCTCATAAAGAAGATAGTGTGGAAAGTTTATTATCCCTTCTCCGATCCGAAAGGGAGAAACTACAGGGACTGGAAAATCGATATAGAAAAATAGGAAACAATGTGCTTGCAGAACCAGATGGCACGAAAAGCAAGGATGGGGATGTGAGTAAAATAACCGAATCGTTACCTGCTGCCCCAGAGAACGATCTTTCACCATCGGGTAATCTACAGGCTAAAATCGGTACGTCAAGAGAAACATCCAATGGAGATTCAATAAAAAACGTAAGGGTGGAAGAGGGAAGTTCAACTGCGCAACTATACGTAATGAAAAATAATAAAAAATCAGAGTTGGGTACAAATAATACTATAAATCAGCGGTTGGAGAAGATAATTAGGAATGTGAGTCAAGTAGATGTCGCGGAGTGTTATTATAAACTATGTGAGTATGATAATGCACTCCAGATGTATAAATTGTTTACTCCAAACAATACCTCTTTGGATCAATATACTTGGGCCCAATACCAAGTTGCAAACTGCTATAGAAATATGAAAAAGTACGACATGGCTCTCGGCGAATACCAACGGTTTGTCAACCAGTTTCCTGAAAGCGATTTGATAGACCATGCAAAATGGTATATGGAAGATATTGGTTGGTGGAAAGCATGGTCCGAAAAGAATACTTTGACCGACAATCAATTACTTACAGCATCAAACAACCATATATCCAAGTAAGTGTAGAGAATGGGGTGAAATGATGGAAAATACAACGATAGGTGAATTTAAAAAAAATTGGGGGACAGAACTTGCCTCTGCCTTTCATTTATTTAACGAGTACACACAGCGACTTGAAGAATCTTATAATCACCTTCAAAACAGGGTTAAAGAAATTGATAAGGAAATGGCATACACAAATGCCTGTTTGAAGGACAAAGTACAGGAGTTAGATAGCCTTACAAAATATTTAAACAACCTTTTAAGCAGCATTCACAGTGGAGTTATAGCGGTGAATTTACATGGTGAAATATCTACCATGAATAAGGCAGCAGAAGAAATATTAGGATTAGACGCAGTGTATGTAATGGGAAAGAAAGTCGGGACCATTTTTAAAAATAGCGACGACAGTACACCTTTATTGCTCCTGGCGCTTGAAAAAAGAAAAAATTGTATAGATGTAGAGCGAAAGATAGAAACAATTCGAGGGGAGTTGAAATGGATAGAAAGCAGTGTGTCTTTAATTAGAGATGCTAATGAAAATACCATAGGAGCGGTAGAGGTATTTAGAGACTTGTCTGAAATCAGAGAATTGGAGCTGCGTCTTAGAAATGCGGATAAATTAGCCGCCATTGGCGCGATGGCAGCATGTATTGCCCATGAAATTCGTAATCCCTTGAATGGAATAGAAGGGTTTTCTGCATTACTTGCACGTGACTTCGAGGATTCAGATCCAAGAAAGAAGTTAGTGAAGAATATTATACAAGGTACAAAAAATTTAAATAAGACGGTGACTGAATTGCTGGTATTTGCCAGGCCTCTCAAATTGAAATTAAAAGACAATAGTATTTCAGAGATATTGGATAAGACCCTTTTCTTTGTGACTGAGGATATAAAACAAAAAGGTATTAACAATGTTCGCATTCAAAAAGAATATAATTTAGATAAAGATATTGTAAGGTGCGATCCAGAAAAGCTACAACAAGTTTTTTTAAACTTGTGCTTAAATGCAATTCAGTCCATGGCGTGTGGGGGAGATTTAACCGTGTTTACCCGTATATTGGGAGATGATTACCGTAATGAAGATATACAGGTTGGAATAAAGGATACTGGCGTTGGCATCAAAAAGGAACTTGTTAATAAAATCTTTGACCCGTTTTTTACGACAAAACAGGAAGGGACAGGTTTGGGACTGGCAATTGTGAACAAAATCATTGAGGCGCATAACGGCAAAATATTTGTAGAGAGTGCGGAAGGCAGCGGTACGACATTTTTTATTACCTTGCCGAAAAAAAATATTTACGATACTGATTCTTTTGACGATAGGTACTCACAAAACGAAGCTTTGATACCACAATTTTTATCATGATGCATAGGAAATCCCCCTTAGAAAATGGGGGCTAGGGGGTTGTAAACTTGTCCTCGTGAAAACGGGGATAGCCTGGAAAAAACACAACCCCCTAAATCGTTCGACTGAGCTCACGACGAAGTCCCCCTTTGTTAAGGGGGACTTAAACGGAATAACTTAAAATTCTATTATTCATCAGGGGAACAAAATGAGTGTTGAAAAGATAATGGTAGTAGACGACGACTCATTAGGGCGAGAATATCTTTGTGAAACTCTAATGAGAGGTGGATATGAAGTTGTGTCTGTAAGTAATGGTCAGCAGGCGATAATCAAGATAAGCAAAGAAGCGTATGATGTAATTTTCCTTGATATGAAAATGCCAGGAATGTGTGGCATGGAGGTTCTGGAAAAGGTAAAAAGCATTTCTCCTGAAACGGTTGTAATCCTTATGACGGCTTATGGTACGGTAGAGTCTGCGGTAGAGGCAATGAAAAAAGGGGCGTATGATTATATGATAAAACCATTTTCACCAGAGCAGATAGAACTCTTAATTTCAAGGGTGAATGAACGGCAAAAGTTAATTAGGGAGAACAGGTATTGGAGATCTAATTCAAATATTGATGGAAAATTAAATTCTGTATTTAGCCGAAATTCCAAGATGTCCCTCATATATGAACAAATTAAAAAAATTGCTCAGAGTAAGGCAAGTGTTTTGATTCAAGGAGAAAGTGGCACGGGGAAAGAACTCATTGCGCGTGCTATCCACGTTCATAGTCCTCGATGCGAGAACCCTTTTATTCGCGTTAATTGTGCAGCTTTGGCTGAAACTCTTTTAGAAAGTGAACTGTTTGGACACGAACGGGGGGCTTATACCGGAGCCATTTCAAAACATACAGGACGTTTCGAATTAGCGAACGAGGGTACTCTGCTCCTTGATGAGATCAGTAAAATATCTCCTAATATACAAGCTAAATTGTTGAGGGTTCTCGAAGAAGAGGAAATTGAGCGGGTAGGCGGTGAAAAGACGATAAAAATTGACGTAAGGATTGTGGCAACGACAAATAGGAATCTCATGAATGAAATACAAAAAGGCACATTTCGTGAAGACCTTTTTTATCGCCTGAATGTTGTGCCAATTTATTTGCCGCCTTTAAGAGAAAGACGAGGGGACATACCGCTACTCGTAGATTATTATCTCAGAAAATATAGCCTCGAAAATAATGCCGTTGTGAAATCCATAGATAAAGAAGCTATGGATTATTTGTGTCAGTATAATTGGCCGGGAAATATAAGAGAATTAAAAAATATTATACAAAGAGCAGTGGTCATGGGATCACATGAGGTGCTGCAATTAGAGCAATTTAACTGCCTTTTTACGCATCAGGATGTGGAACGATCGGGAAACACATTGACCGCAGGAAAAGCTATTGAAGATGTGGAAAGAGACTTAATTTACAGCACATTAGAAAAAACGGGTGGAAATAAAACTAAGGCTGCAGAATTACTTAAAATTACCGCTAGAACGTTAAGGAATAAGCTCCATAAATATAATGAAGGGTCAAAACCAGTTTTTGAAACGGAAACTATTTCCTGTGCGGAATGAATATTTTACCTGACCGTGAAATGCAATTGTTTTACAAACGATAGAAAGAACTTGTAGTTGCAACACTTAGGTAAGATAATCAGAGACGTATCGATTATAGAGTAAATGGCATTTATTTTGCTTATTCTTAAAGGAGTGGAAATTATGAATATTGGTATAGACAAAAGTGCTACTTTATTAGAAAAGATGTTGGATGTTTCATCAATAAAACACAAAGTTATTGCAAATAATATTGCCAATGTAAATACTCCGGGCTATAAGAAGATGGATGTGAGCTTTGCGGATCAGCTTGAGAAAGCGGTTAACGAAAGCTCTATGAATAAATTTGATACTTTACAACCCAAGATTGTAGTTTCAAAGGAAGATGCGAGTGATACCGTACGAAACGATGGTAATAATGTAGATATGGATAAAGAAGTTTCGTCATTGGTAAAGAACACACTTTCCTATAGTATTTTCACACAATTACTGGCAAAAAAGTATGAAGGAATAAAGTCGGCAATAGAGGGTTCTCGAGGTTAAAGGAGTAATATATGGGAATGGATAATATGTTTTCGGTATTTGATATTAGTGGTTCCGGGCTTTCTGCTGAACGGGTGCGTATGAATGTAATTGCCAACAATATTGCCAATGCAAATGCCACAGATACTCCGGAAGGAGGTCCGTACCGTAAAGAACAAGTGGAATTTTCGTCGTTACTGAGTAAAACGATGAAAAACAGTGGTATCAAAGGTGCGGAGAGATTGGGTGGTGTTAAGGTTCAGCAAATTGTTAAAAGTACAGAACCTTTTAACAAAGTATACATTCCCGGGCATCCCAAGGCTGATGCAAAGGGATTTGTGAACATGCCGAATGTGAGTGTTATGATGGAGATGGTAGATCTTGTAACGGCATCAAGGGCATATGAAGCGAACCTTGCAGTAATAAACTCGTCAAAAGATATGAACAATAAAGCGTTGTCAATTATTGGAAAATGATAGGAGATTAATCTATGGCTATTTCACCTGTTCATAACAACGGGAATATCCCGGTAAACAATGAGCTTATTAATGCTGTCGAAGGGGGGGAACAAAATTCCTCATTTAAAAATACTTTAGGCGGCTTTATTAATGAAATCAACGATCTTCAAACAAAAGCTAATGCGAGTATTGAAAATTTCGCGACAGGAAAGGTTGAAAATGTTCATGAAGTAATGATTGCTATGGCAAAGGCAGAAGTGAGTTTTAAATTTATGATGGAGGCACGCAATAAACTCGTTGAAACTTATAAAGAAGTAATGCGCATGCAGATGTAGTATTTTAAAATGTGGTTACAAATGCTAGATAGATAGAGCATCCTTGGTAAATCCTCCGGCGTTGCAAATTTCCTCCAAATTGTATAAGTCCCATTTCTTACCCAGGAATTTCAGATGCAGATTCCTTTTAAAAAAATAACGTTTCAGTTTTATCCAATAGTTCATAGTAGTATTTATGGTACCGTTGTTAAAAAAATATACAGTGAATAGCATTTTTATTGGAATTATCAACTTCTGGATGCAGGGGAATTGATTCCGAATAGCGATATCAATTCTCATGAAATTATAATATTTACGCCCATAAAGCGTTAAGACTAATTTTAACCTAATACCTTGATAAACTTTCTTGGTACTAAAATTGCTACTTCTTTTTTTATAACAAAACTAAATAGTGTTAAACAATTAAAAATGGAGATAAAAAAGAATGAACCTCGATTTGAAGAATGCGATGGGGCAGTTTGGCAATATCTGGAATGGGATCAGCTTATCGCACAAATTTATTATGATCATGATGACAATGGGGTTTATAGGCGGAATCATTGGGGTGACACAGTGGGCGAGGAAGCCTGATTTTGTGCTGCTGTATGGAGAGCTGGGGCCGAAAGAAAGCGGTGAAATTGCCGATTTGCTTAAAGAAGAAAATGTTACTTTTCAAATCCGGGGGAATGGGTCTGCGATAGCAGTTCCCAGTGAAAAAGTACACGAAATGAGGCTTAAACTTGCAGCGAAAGGATTACCAAGAGAAGAATCAGGGTATGAGTTACTCGACAAGGTTGGCTTCGGTACCTCAGATTTTATACAACGAGTAAATTATCGAAGAGCGATTCAGGGGGAACTTGCGAAAACAATCAGACATTTAGACTATGTGGAATGGGCACAGGTACATCTTGCATTGCCTGAGGGTTCTCTGTTTGTTGAGGAGGAAAAACAACCAACGGCTTCTGTCATCTTAAAACTGAAAAGCCGAAGTGCTGGTATATTAAAGTCTGAGCAGGTTGCCAGCATTGTTCATCTGGTAAGCGCGAGTGTTGAAGGACTCAAACCGGAGAATGTTACCATTACCGACACTCGTGGAAACCTGCTTTCCAAGAAGGAACTACCCGCATCGATGATAGGTGCGAGTAACGATCAGTTGGAGGTAAAGAAAAAGCTTGAGGATTATTTTGTGGCGAAGGCCCAGGACATGATAGAAAAAATCGTTGGTGCTGGTAAATCAGTTGTGCGTGTAAGTGCCGATTTGGATTTTAAACACGTGGATGAGAAACTTATTGAATTTGATCCAGAACGTAGAGTTCCTAAAATTCAAACGGTAACGACAAGAGTGTCTGGCGGTGCACCATTTTCTGGGGGAGGCGGTGTGCCAGGGATGCAGGCTAATCTCAATCTGTCACAATCGGGAATTATCCAGTCTGTTGGATCTTCAGAACAAGAAGAGACGGCCCAAACGCAATATGAGCTGAGTAAGACGGAACGGATTATCGCAGACCATGGGGCATCATTAAAGAGATTATCTGTGGCAGTGCTTGTTGACGGGATGTACGAAGACCAGAAGACTGCTGACGGGAAGATTCAGAAAGTTTACACTGCAAGGAATAAAGAGGATATGACACGAATTGCGGCACTTGTAAAACAGGCAATTGGAATTGATGAATCGAGCAATCGTAACGATAGTTTTGAAATACAAAATGTGCAATTCTATGAACCGTCTTTTGAACAAGAAGACGCATCTTTGAAAAAGGAGCAGCAAAAAGAATTTATGTTGAAGATGGCAAAGAATGGGTCGCTTGCAATTACCGTATTGGTTTTTCTCATATTTGTGATGAGGGGTATGAAGAAACTGAAAAAGGCTAAAACAGTAAACAAGCAGGATTACTATGCACAAACATCGCCTAGGAATACGACGATAGTAGAAGAAGAAACAGACGGAGAAGTTGATGACCAAAAACAGTCAAGACTGCGGGAGAAAGTCATCAAAAATATTCAAAAAGATCCGGGCGTAACTGCAAGTTCATTAAAGAAATGGATTACCTCCGATTTGAAGGCTATAAATAATAAATGAACACGGCAAGAAAAATATCGGGAATACAGAAAGTAGCTATCATCTTGTCAACCCTTGATGCCGACACTGCTGCAACTTTGATCAGGGAGTTTGATGATGAGCAAATTGCAGCGATATCTGGCGAGATGTCGAATTTTGAGCGTATTGATAAGGAACTCGTAGAAACGGTACTCAATGACTTAGCGCAAGAATTAAAATTAAATAATGCATCTTTAAAATATGATAACAATCAGTTCAAAAAACTTCTTGTACAGGCTGTTGGTTCGCAAAAAAGTGCAGATATTCTGTCAAGTGTGGAGGAGGGGACTTTGTTTCCCGTGCCTTTTTATCTTCTCAGGGAAGCAAGTGAGGAAGAATTGCTGCGCATACTCGTGGGCGAACATCCTCAAACAATTGCACTTATTTTAACTTATGCCGATCCACAGCGTTCGGCAAAGGTGTTGTCTCAATTTCCATCGGAAACACAGGCAGATATCATTATGAGAATAGCTACGATGGAATCCCCTCCGGTGAAATTACTCTATCGGGTAAACGAAGTTGTTATGTCTAAGGTAAAAAGCGATGATCGACGTCAGAAAACACCGACTAAGAAAAAGTTTAAACTTGCTTCAGACATTATCAGTGGTATGGAAGGACCGGCAGATAAGAATGTGGTTGATCTGATAAGCCATAAAAATCCGGAATTGGCTGATGAAATTAAAAAATTGTTGTTTACCTTTGAGGATGTTATTTATGTTCAGGACGATGCTTTTAGAAAAATTCTTACAGAGGTTGATAACGGTATACTTGCTTTGGCGCTCAAAACTGCAACTGAAGAAATTGCGAAGAAGTTCTTTAGTAATATGTCGAAGCGTGTCGGCGATGCTGTTCGGGAAGAGCAGGAGTTGCTAGGGCCAAAGCTTTTATCTGAGGTGGAAGCAGCTCAGCAACAGATTGTCGAGGCTATAAAACGACTTGAAGCGAAAGGGGAATCAGTTGTGAAAAGGAAAGGTGCAAAAGGGAGCGTCGAAAAATTCGTATGAAAAACAAGAAAGTGTATGCGTCGCCAGATGTAAAAGGCATTTATGTATTACAATCGTTAAGATATCAAAGTAAGTCTCATCATAGAGATGAGAAAACCGAATGGGAAGCAAAGGAAAAAAGTGACGAAGAAGAAAGATTGAGTGCCCTTGAAATAGCGAAGGATGAAGCATACAAAAAGGGGCGGCTAGATGCTGAACATGACCTTAAACGGGAAATAGAAAAAATAAAAAGTGAATATGCATCGTCAATGGCTTTATTTCAGAATGCGGTTAATCAGCTAATAGACAAGCGAGAAAAAATATGGCAAGAGAGTGAACTTGAGATCGTAAAACTTATTTTGACTGTTTCAAGCAAGATGGTCGGGGAAGAAATTAGTAACAGGGGTAAAGATGTCATAAAATACGTGGTTAAAGAGGCTCTTTCCCATGTAAGCGGAAAGAAGATTGTTGCCGTACGCCTTTCGCCCGACGATGCAAAGAAAATAAATTTATCGGAAGAGATGAAATGGGTAGATCCGAATATAAAGATACTGGAAGATGGGACGATTACTTCTGGTGGGTGTATAATAGAGACAGATTTTGGGAGTATAGATTGTCAGATAGAGACCCGTTGGGAAGAAATCAGAAAAACCCTCGTGGAAAATAAAAATGAGTCAACTGTGCATTGATTTCAAAAAATATCAAGAAAGGGTATCTGCCGTAGTTCCATTCAGATTTACAGGCAAAGTGGCTCATGTTGCCGGCCTTGTGATCGAATCAAACGGTCCGTCCGTTCCGGTGGGAGATTTGTGTTATATTCAGTTAAACAATGGACATGCGCCAGTGCCCGCAGAAGTAGTAGGTTTTAAGGGGAAAAAGATTCTCCTGATGCCTATCGGTGAGTTGGATAGAATCAGCCCGGGAAGCAAAGTCATTGCATCAGGAAGTCCTTTAACTATAGGAGTCGGTGAGGGACTCCTGGGTCGGGTTATTGGAGGCTTGGGCGAACCAATAGACGGGAAGGATCCAATAAAAACCGAAGGGCATTGTTCGATATATAATTCTCCACCAGATCCTTTAAAAAGAAACCGAATAAAGGAACCGATAAAAACGGGACTCAGAGTAATAGATGGGTTATTTACCTGTGGCAAAGGACAACGATTAGGTATATTTGCAGGTAGTGGCGTGGGAAAAAGCACATTAATGGGAATGATTGCAAGAAATTCAGAAGCCGAAGTAAACGTAATAGCCCTTATTGGTGAACGAGGACGGGAAGTTCGTGAATTTATCGAGAAGGGTTTAGGTGAAGAGGGGTTAAAAAAGTCCGTGGTAGTTTCCGTTACCTCTGATAAACCAGCCATATTAAGAGTAAAAGGAGCGTATATAGCTTCTGCCATTGCAGAGTATTTTAGAGATCAGGGAAAGCAGGTAATGCTCATGATGGACTCTGTAACACGATTTGCCAATGCACAGAGAGAAATTGGATTGGCACTCGGGGAGCCTCCTACGTCTAAGGGGTACACACCTTCTGTCTTTGCGTTATTGCCAAAACTTTTGGAAAGGTCTGGTACCAGTTCAAAAGGGAGTATTACGGGTCTCTATACTGTGTTGGTTGACGGTGACGATATGAACGAACCGATTGCAGATGCTGTTAGAGGCATCCTTGATGGTCCTATTGTATTATCAAGGGCTTTAGCCAATCAAAACCATTATCCTGCAATTGATATTTTAGAAAGTATTAGCAGAAGTATGGATGATGTTGTTACGCCAGAACATAGAAAAGCAGCTCATAGGTTGAAAACGGTGTATGCGACTTACAAAGAATCTGAGGACATGATTAATATAGGGGCTTACACGAAGGGCAGTAGCCAGAAAATTGATTTTGCTATATCTACGAATGAGCAGATAAAAGATTACCTGCAACAAGATGTGACGGAAGATGGTGATTTCGATGACGCAGTTGGAAGACTTTTAAATATGTTTAAAAATAAATAACAGGTGCTGAGATTCATGTTACCGCTGAATTCAAGGAACGTATAACGATACTATTATGAGATTCCACTTCAAATTTCAGAAATTGTTAGAAATCGAAAAATGTAAAGAAGAAAAACTCATTAAGGAATTAAAACTCATACAAAAGCAACTACACGATGAGGAAAAAATGCTGGTATTCTTGAAATCTGTGTTAACGGTACAGCAGTCGGAAATGGGAAAAGAGTTGTGTAAACAGGCGGAGGCAAAGGTATTTGTTTTGTTTGAGTCGTACTTTTCAAAACTGAATCGTGATATTGCCATACAAATCTCTAAAGTGGAAGATACTTCTAAAAAGGTAGTGCATGCGCGGGAAAACCTATTACATGTCTTTAAAAAGAGAAAGGTGCTTGAAAAACTACGTGAGCGGTACGAAAAAGAGTATAAAGAGCACGTATTAAAGATGGAAAATAAACATTTCGATGAGATTGCAATATCAAAATTCTATTACCGATCTAAAAAGTAACAAATTTATTAATAATTCCGGAGGAGGTAATTATGAAGCTTCCAATAAACAAAAAAATGATGATGCTGCCAGGGATAGGAATTGTTGTTTTTGGAGTTTCTGTAATGGGAATGCTTTTTATGAAAGGTTCCAAAACTACACCAACATCTCAGGTCCCGCAGACAGCCCCACAATCTGAAGAAAAGAATGAAGATCCAGACGTGAATCATAGTGGTACAGCTACCACAAAGCTTGCAAAGGCTGATAAGGAAAAGAAAGAAAAAACGACAACAAAGATACCGTATGTGTATAAACAAAATGCCGCAACGATATTTAAGCCTCTTTCGTCAAATGAAATGGCCAAGATGCTGAAAGAAGTAGAGGAGAAAAAACGCGAGTACGAGAAGAGAAATGAATTGTTAGATTTTAAGGAGAAGACACTCGAGTTATTACGTGCTAATATGGAGACAGAAAGGAAAGATCTCGACACTCTTAAACGAGAACTGAATAAGATTCTTGACTCTGTAACTACGCAAAATGTAGCGTTGAAAAAAGAAACTATTCAACTGGATGAGGCAGAATCTAAAAATATCAAGAAATTAGCAACCGTTTATGAGGGTATGAAGCCAGAAAAAGCGGCGATAATTATAAAAGAAATGGATGAGGAAACTGCAGTTAAATTATTAACAATGATGGATGGTAAAAGTTCAGGCAAGATTTTAGAGTCATTTGAACCTAACCTTGCCGTCAAATTGAGTGAAAAGTTGAAATTATTGCGAAGCGATTTCAAAAGCGTCAAAAAATAATTAAGATAAAATATAGAACTCCATGAATTAAAATGTTAATATGCTGATGAAGATTTTATTAAAATAACTGGGGAGTTTTGTGTAATTTAAAGAAATAGAGGCAAAGAATTATGGCAGAAAAAAAAGAAATAGTAACGAAAGAAGAAAATAAAGTTACAGAGCAGCCAGCGGCAGAGAAGAAAAAAGGCAACAAAACTATTATGATGATGGGGATTGTTATCTTGATTTCGATAGGGGGGGCATTTGTATTTGTTTCGAAAGTGTATCCATCTTTAGCTGGGAATGTTCAGCCTGATGCAGGGGTACCGGAAAATCCAGAAAATCAAGCAGCGGTAGAAACCGCAGACGTCCAAACGGAAAAACATCCAGAAACAAAGAAAGAACCAGCCTCGGCATCGAAAAATAAAGAGGAAAAAGGAAAAGAGGGTCATGAAGGCGCTGAAAAGGAAGAATCCTTGATGGTTCCTGTGGATACGATCGTTGTTAATCTGAGCGGTTCCAATGGGAGGCGGTATCTAAAGGCGAAGATAAATTTAGAGGCAAAAGATGGTGACGTAAAAAAATTGATTGAAACCAAATCTATACAAATAAAAGATCGATTAATTTCTATCCTATCCTCAAAAACATTAGAAGAGATTGATGGGCTAGAAGCACAAGAGAACCTTAGAAAAGAGATAAAAGATGCTGTGGATGTTGTATTAAAGGTGGAAGGTGTATTACAAGTCTATTTTACGGAATTTGTTGTTCAGTAACCAAACGATTGAGGGGTAATGAGATGTCAAATTCGATACTAAACAACGAAGAAGTTGACGCACTGCTCTCTGCGATTGAGGGTGGACAGGTTTTAGTTGGGCAGAAGGTAGAACTAAAAAAAGATAAAAAGATTCAACACTATGATTTCAGACGACCCGATAGGTTTCCTCGGGAACAAAAACGTCGCTTACAAAAGATTAGTGAAGAAGTAGCAAAACACATGGGAACTACTCTTTCTCGGTTTTTAAGATCCTCGATAGTTGTTGAACTCATTGCTATTGAGGAATTCAGTTATGAAGTATTTGTAAATTCCTTTACGGATATTGTGTGTGCAAATGTTGTGAATTTAAAACCTCACAATGGGGTAGGTTTTTTGACTATCGATGTGGGTTTTTGTCTTGCTATTATAGATCGGGGACTGGGTGGCCCTGGTAAAATACCACAAAAGATAAGGCCGCTTACCCTGATTGAGGAGTCTGTGATAGGTAGTGTATTATCAGATATTATGGAAGATATAAAGATATGTTGGTTAAAATTGGAAAAGCTGGAATGGAGTATAGAGAAAATGGAGATGGAGATAAAGTCATTGCAGCTAATCCCTGTTACAGAACTTATGATATCGATCAATTTTGCGATAAGCGGAGATCTTGGCAATGGCACATTCATTCTATGTATACCAGTTGCAATCCTGGAAATGTTAATGATAAAAACAAAATTAGAGAAAATTGGAAGACAAAAGGAGATTGCCAATATTGAAAATGTTATTAGGGAAGTAGAATTAAATGCTTCTGTTGTTTTTGGGGCAACCCAATTGTCGCTTAATGAACTTGTGAAGCTCAAGACTGGGGATGTGGTAATGCTTGACAATAAGATTACCGAAGATTTATGCTTAATGATTGAGGGAAAAGTAAGACATTATGGTAAACCAGGTGTAGTTGGCAAAAAGATGGCATTTCAGATGTCATAAGTCAGTTAATTGATTATTGGGTTTTGAATTTGTTATGGAGAGATAAATATGGAACAGATCAAGGAAAACGTTTTGAATGAGATTGCTGAAACACAATCCCAGATACAATCAGTTCAATTTAGTCCGTTGACCCCCATGAGTACCGATGGGTTCAAAGGTGAAGACAGACGCAATTTAGACCTGATTCTTGATATTTCGGTACCTGTTTCGGTTGAGTTGGGTCGTACAAATATGCTTATAAAGGACATTCTTGCCTTATCACAGGGCTCTATCGTGGAATTAGACAAGGTAGCCGGAACACCTGTCGACCTGTTTGTTCGGGGGAAACTGCTAGCCCAGGGGGAAGTGGTGATTATTGATGAAAATTTTGGAGTGAAAATTACCAATATATGCGGTTCAGCAGAATTGGTTAAAAATCTTGGATAATACATTTAACAGAGTCAATGTGCACAATCTCCTCTGTGTGAATTTCATTCGTGCAGCCAACTCCTCAAATAGTAAAATATAGTCAGACCTCATTTAGAACCGCAAATTCAAAACCAAAACAATATCTTTGTCCAAAAGTCCTACCAAGCAGAATGATCGTTTAATATTTCCACAAAAAGTACAAAAAGCCTACGATAAATAACTCTCCAAAACTCCATCAAAATCAAGAAACTTAGATAACTTATAGACAGTTAAGGAATACTCAAAATAATTCAATTGTATATATTTTAAGGGTATGTACTTATCTTCTGAACGGACGCAAACAAAATTATCTTGTAACAAAGAGAAGTGGCGAGGCACATTGTTTGCGTAAATTAAAAAAAGTTTTTTGGAGAAAATGAGATGAAAAATAAGTGCTTGATAGTATTTTTGCTTTTACTGCTATGTGTCAATCATGCGTATGGTGATATTGAACCAGTGCAAAAGTCTGAAAAATCAGGTAGTGATACAACAGAATTCGATAGTATAGGAATTGTCTCACCTATTAATTTCTCGAAGATTACTAAGGTGCTGGAATCAACAGGGATCGTAATTGTAATCATAGTTGTTATGGTATTTTTCTTACGCAGGAAATTAGGAATTAAAACGAGTATGAATAGAAGAAAGCGATATATCCATATCGTTGATACTGCGTCTTTGGGTTCAAAGAAGCATATTCATTTAATTAAAATACCTGGGAAATTATTGTTGGTTGGCGCCACGAATGAGAGGATTCAGCCGCTCGCAGAAATAACAGAAAAAGAAATTGTGGAATCAATTGACACCGAATCTCAAGGAACTGAATTTATGAAGTTCTTTAAACGCACCTGTACAGAACGTACATAATCTTTCATGGTTGCACAGGGATAATAATATGAGAAAAAGGTTGATAATTTTGACTCTATGTGGAATGGCGATAACCTTTGTCTGTATGGGTATCGTTGAGGCTGCCGGCGAATCGGCGAGTCCGCTAAACCTGACCATGAGCATCAATAATATGGGAAAGCCTAAAGAGGTAGCCGGCACCTTAAAGATTGTACTCTTCTTGACAGCGCTTTCTTTATTACCTGGGCTGTTATTGACGATGACCGCCTTTACGAGAATCATTATTGTGCTTTCCTTTGTTAGAAAGGCGCTTTCATTTCAAACGCTTCCGCCCAATCAGATACTTATTGGTATTTCACTCTTTCTCACATTTTTTGTGATGGCGCCCGTATGGAAGCAGGTCAATTCTGAAGCGCTCCAACCATATCTCAAAGAAGAGATCACACAGAACGAGGCACTAACAAGAGGCATTGTGCCATTCCAGAAATTTATGCTCAAACAGACCCGGGAAAAAGATATTGCCCTGTTTGTGAATATTGCAAAGATGGAGAAGCCGAAGTCGGCGAAAGACATTCCTATACACATATTAATTCCAGCTTTTATCACGAGTGAACTGAAGACTTCATTTCAAATGGGTTTTCTTCTGTTTCTTCCGTTTCTTGTGATTGATATGGTGGTAGCCTGTGTGCTAACAGCCATGGGCATGTTCATGCTTCCGCCGGCTATGATCTCAATGCCATTTAAATTAATCCTTTTTGTTCTGGTGGACGGCTGGCAATTAATTATTCAGTCTTTGATTTCAAGCGTGGCATAAAAGACTAGAACTTGATTCATTTGTGAAGCAGAGCAGAGTAGAGACAGGTTTTAAACCTGTCTCTACAATAAATTAAAGGGGAGTTGGCAATGACAACAGAAGTAGTTACCAATCTGGGTAAAGATTTATTACAAACAACGTTTTTCCTTATGGCACCCATGCTGGTGGTTGCAATGGTGGTTGGTTTGGCGATAGGCATATTTCAGACAATCTCAAGTATCCATGAACAAACAATTACTTTTTTGCCAAAAGTGCTTGGAGTTCTTGGGGTGTTTTTATTTTGTATGCCTTGGATGATGCGCATGATGACCTCCTATACCGTAAATTTATTAGGAAATCTGACAAGATACTGTCAATAAAAGTTCCTATGGAATATCTGATAAGTTTCGTAAATGACTTGCCATTCTTTATGGTTGTGTTTTTTCGCATTGGAGGAATGCTTCTTTTTGCCCCGGTCTTCGGTAATGCTCTCATTCCTCTGCCTGTACGAATCGCCATTGCCTTGATGTTTGCATTCATTTTATACCCAAGCATAAACAAAAATCAGACCCTGCTGCCTTCTGATATTATTTCGTATGCCTTTATTGTTCTCAAAGAGATAGCGATAGGCGCTGTAGTTGGTTTTGCAGCTTCAATGATTTTTGCGGCCTTTAATATGGCGGGTTATTTAATAAGCAACCAAATGGGGCTTGATACGGCAATGGTTTTTGATCCATCATCACAGACGGGAGATGAAGAGTCAATTATTTCAGTAGTTTATAATATGATTGCTATTTTAATCTTTCTTGTAATTAACGGGCATCATTGGTTTATTAAAACAACGGCACAAAGTTTCACAATGATTCCCCTGGGAAGTTTTAACTATACTACGGTAACACTTATGAAGGTACTTGAGATCTTTAAATCTCTTTTTTTGATGGGCATCAAGATATCTGCTCCTGCGTTATTGGTTTTGTTATTGTCCGTAGTAGCGTTAGCATTGATGACGAAGGTTGCACAGGAGATCAACGTGTTTGTAATTGCCTTTCCCATAAAAATAGTTATAGGGTTTTTTGTACTTATAGTGTCGATTCCGTTTGTAATCAATGTAATGAAATCGTATATGCTTCATTTCGAAAAAGGCATGATCTCCTTATTATCAACTATGTGAGGTTGGAAAGATGGGATTTAGTTCTGACACAGAAAAAACTGAACAACCTACCGGCAAGCGTATAGGTAAAGCGCGTAGTAAGGGAAATATTGCATTTAGTCCTGACCTTAATAATGCGGTTGTCTTATTGGCGGGCATAGTGCTCCTATACGTTCTTGGTGTAATTACCTATAATAGCCTAAATAACACTATGAAGGTAACCCTCGGGAATCTGTTGCTTAAGGATTTTAATCAAAGCACTGCGACAGAGTTATTCACAAATCATATCTACGGGTTAGCGAAAATCCTTTTGCCTATTCTTGGCGGATTACTGCTCATCGGATTAGTCATATCGTATTACCAGACAGGTTTTATTCTTAGTTTTGAGGCTTTAAAGTTTGATATGAATAAGCTCAATATTATAACCGGTGCAGGAAAGCTGTTTTCAACAAAGTCAATTGTAAAACTGTTCTTTTCGGTGTTGAAACTCCTTGTGGTTGGAGGGTTGGCTTTTTTAATAATCAAGAAGGAATTCAACGACCTCATGCATGCCTTTGACCTTGGTCTTGCACAAATATTTGGAATGCTGACAAAATCGATGTATACCCTCAGTTTGCGCATATCCGTGGCATTGTTGATTCTGGCAGTTCTGGATTTCTTTTATCAAAAGTGGCAGTATAAGCGAAGCCTGCGTATGACAAAACAAGAAGTGAAAGACGAGGGAAAAGAGACAGAGGGCGACCCGTTAATCAAAGGAAAGATTCGGGCTGTACAACGCCAAATGGCTATGAAGCGCATGATGGCAGCAGTTCCTACTGCTGATGTAGTGGTAACCAATCCTACGCACTACGCAGTTGTATTAAAATATGAAAGCACAGGAATGAAGGCGCCTACGGTCGTTGCAAAAGGCGCCGACCTGGTTGCAAAGCGCATCAAAGACATTGCAAAGAAACATAATATACCGTTAGTAGAAGACAAATCACTTGCACAAACACTTTATAAAACGGTCGAAATAGGAAAAGAAATACCACAAAAATTGTACTATGCCGTTGCGAAGGTATTGTCGTATGTATATCAACTCAAGAAAGAGCGGAAAAGAATATAAATGAGGAAAAACAATGTTAATAAGGGTTAACTATGGCAACAGATAAAATAAATTCTACGGCAAAGACGCCTTTGGGCCGATTGTTATCACAAGGCGAGATAGCATTAGCCATAGGGGTGATAGGCATATTCGTCGTACTTATTATACCGGTACCGCCATTTATACTGGACATGCTTATTACCGTGAACATTTCAGCTACCCTTCTTTTACTGTTAGTTACTCTCCACGCAAAGAGACCGCTGGATTTATCCACTTTTCCTTCGATATTGTTGTTTCTGACACTTTTCCGGCTGGCACTTAATGTTGCAGCCACACGGCAGATATTATTACATGGCTTCGGAGGGGAAGTGATTGCGTCATTTGGTGGGTTTGTTGTGGGTGGAAATATTGTTGTTGGGCTGGTGGTATTTTTGGTGATTATTGTTATTCAATTAGTCGTCATAACTAAGGGTACAACGAGAATTTCGGAAGTGGCCGCCAGGTTTACGCTTGATGCAATGCCTGGAAAACAGATGAGTATTGATGCAGACTTAAACGCTGGACTCATTACAGAGGACCAGGCGCGAAGTCGGAGAGAATTGATTTCTAAAGAGGCCGAATTCCATGGAGCTATGGATGGTGCAAGTAAGTTTGTAAGTGGAGATGCAATCGCGGGTATTGTTATCGTGTTGATTAACATCGTGGGTGGTATTGTTATGGGTATGCGCCAGGGTATGCCTATATCTGAGGCGGTGCAACATTACACTATTTTGACGGTGGGCGATGGTCTCGTGTCGCAAATTCCATCCTTTATTATCGCAACTGCTTCAGCCGTTATTATTACGAAAACATCTTCCAGCGAGAATCTGGGCAAGGATTTAGCAGGTCAGCTGTTTACACAACCCAAAGCAGTAGCATTTGCAGCGGGAATCCTTGCGGTGTTTAGTATAGTTCCCGGTTTGCCTAAGTTGCCTTTCATGATTCTCGCAGGCTTTTTCGGCATATTGTTTCTCATCCTCAGGAAATCAAGCAAAAAAATGACGATCGAAGAAACGACGGAAAAAGAGGTGAAAAAAGCCGGACAGGAACCACACTCCGAAGAGGCTGTTGAAAAGCTGCTTCATGTGGATCGCATGGGGATTGAGGTTGGATACAGATTGGTGCCATTGGTTGATCCACAAAAAAATGGAGGTATCCTGGAAAGAATCAATGCATTACGGCGGCAAATGGCAAGAGATATGGGGATTATGGTACCCCCCATTCGGGTGAGGGATAATTTGCAATTAGGAGCAAATCAATACGTGATCAAAATAAGGGGGCAGGAAATTGCGAAAGGAGAGTTGTTTCCTGAATGTTATCTCGCTATTGACTCAGGTACAACTACCAAACTAATCGAAGGAATAAAAACATCAGATCCTGCATATGGTTTGCCTGCCCAATGGATATCTGGTGCAATAAAAGAGGATGCCGAGGTGTCAGGATATACGATTGTTGATCCCGCGTCGGTGATGATTACGCACCTCACCGAAATTATAAAGAATCATGCATATGAGATTCTTTGTCGTGAAGATGTGCAAAAGCTTGTTGAAAATTTGAAGAAAGAATCACCAACGGTCGTTGAGGAATTAGCTCCCAGTATCATGCCTCTTGCGAGTATACAGGAGGTGCTTAAAAATTTATTAAAAGAACAAGTACCCATTCGTGATATGGCAACCATACTTGAGACAATTGCAGACTATGCTCCGGTGACGAAGGATGCTGAGGTAATAACAGAGTATGTAAGGCAAAAGATTTCCAGGATGATTTGCCAAAGGTATCAGAATGCGGAAGGTAAGATAGGAGTCATCTCTTTTGATCCTCAATTGGAGCAGGCTATTGCAAATGCAATTCATAAAACAGAGAGAGGAAACTTGCTTGCTTTGGATCCGAATATGGCACAAAAATTGATAGATAAGTTAGTAGAGATTGTAAAAGGTTCGTTATCTTCTGGCTATGAGGCAGTTCTCCTGACATCCTCTAATGTAAGAAGTCATATTCGCCGTCTTATAGAAAATGCATTGCCTCAGGTGCCAGTATTGTCATATAAAGAGATCACACCGGGCGTTAGGATTGAATCGTTGGGAATAGTAAAACTGTAAGTACAAAGGGGCCTAATTGCCAGGAAAAATATTGTTGTGTGATACGTAGAGTATGAATGTATCTAACTGTGTGTAAAAATTTCCTAGTGGGAAGGAATAAATGGTATACGCAAAGGTTGCTGAGGTATTAAACGACGCAGGGGATAAACAGAAAAGAACCACAGGATTTTCTAAGGTAAGGACAATTGCAGTTACCAGTGGTAAAGGTGGTGTGGGAAAGTCAAACATTGCGGCAAATTTAGCAATGATTTTTCGAAGGTATAAAAAAAGGGTTTTATTGATAGATTTAGACCTGGGGCTTGCAAACATTGATATTTTACTCGGTCTTCGCCCTGAATATACATTACAGGATGTTCTTGAGGGCCGTAAACAAATGAAAGATATTGTTCTTCAAGGCCCCGATGGAATAAAATTTGTCCCCGCAAGTTCGGGCATTGAAGAACTTACCAGTTTAAGCGAAAAGCAAAAGGAGATACTTTTTAAAGGATTCTGTGACCTGGATGAAGAACTCGATATCGTTATTGTAGATACCGGTGCAGGGATATCATCTAATGTGTTGAGTTTTGTTCTTGCATCGAATGAAATATTACTCATAACAACACCAGAACCCACAGCGATAACAGATGCTTATGCCATGATTAAAGCCCTTTTTAGAAAGAAAAAAGATTTAAATATAAAACTACTTGTGAATTTCTCGAACAGCCGGGAAGAAGCCGAGTTGACGATGAAAAAAATTGCATCAGTAACGCAACGGTTTCTGAATGTAAAGGTACAATACTTAGGGTATTTGTTACATGATCCTAATATCCCAATTGCTACAAGGCTTCAGAAATCTTTTGTAAAAGAATATCCCAATACAACGGCAACCAGTTGCCTGAATAATATGGTTGCTTCATTTTTAAACAGTGATGATGGAACACAATCGTTAGGAGTTGAAGGTTATTTTAGAAGGATTGCAAACGAAACACGACTATAGGCGCTTAGCAAAAATTTACGAATTACGATTTACGAATTACGATTTTGTTAAATCCCAAATCGTAAATCCCAAATCGTAAATCTTAAAAGGAGGTTTGATTGATGGAGGAACTATTAGGTAGGGGACGTATATATATTATGGTAATCGTGTTCTTTTCGTCTTGTTTTTTGGGACTGATGTCCAACGTATCCATCCCTATGCTGGCCATCAGGAGTGTGGTAATAACAATTATTGTTGGATTCTTAAGTAGTTTATTCTTCAAATATATTGTAAGTGTGGCAAATACAGTTCCGCCCGATGGAATTGGTCAAACGCAAGAATCTGTATCTCCTGAAATCGATCAAACTAGGGGGCAAAATAATAAATAAATGTATTGTATTACATGCTTGTGATAGACGATAGGGAGTCGTGAAACTGAAGTGCACAGAGAAGTGGTACGTTTTTATGGTTAAATATCGACTGCAGCTATTTATTTAAGGGGAAACGAAAATGGGTACGATGACTAAAGTAAAATCGAGCTATACACGGGGAGATTTAATGAGGCGTAATAAATTAATCATAGAGTACCTTTCCTTGGTTAAATATGTGGTAGGTAAAATGATGGTGTATTTACCCCCTTTCGTAGACAAAGAAGATCTTATAGAGTATGGCATTCTGGGATTAATAGAAGCATCAGAAAAGTATGACTCAAAGAAGGATACAAAATTTGGCACATACGCTATTTCTCGCATTCGGGGTGCAATTTTAGATTACTTAAGGTCTCAGGACTGGTTGCCTCGTTCTGTGCGGGATAAGGCAACAATGGTTAGAGATACATACATTTCATTGGAACAAAAGCTGAACAGGCCGCCCCGATCGGATGAGATTGCAGCAGTGCTCAAAATAAATCCTGCGGAGTGGGATAAATTGTTGTCAGAAATTAGTTTTAGCACATTCCTTTCGCTGGAAGAGTACAATCAAAAATCTGAAGACAATTCGAGAGAGGAGAGAAATCAGCAAATTAAGGATCCAAAGGTTAATGACCCGTTAAGCTTTTTGGAAACACAGGAAGAAAAAACTTTCTTGGCTAATGCCATTGCAGAATTACCAAAACGGGAAAGATTGGTGATAACACTGTATTATTACGAAGATTTAATGCTGAAGGAAATTAGTCAATTGATAGGTATTTCAGAATCAAGGGTATCCCAACTTCACCATCGGGCGTTATTTTTACTTCGGGCAAGAATGAGCAGGGTTTCAGTAAATGCCTAGCTCGTATTATGCAGGTGAATATATGTCGGATAATATCGAACGTATTCATGAAGAGCCCCTTTTTAGATGCTCGTCTATTAAAAAGACTGACGACGACAGGAAGTCAGGTGGATCTTTTAACTTTGATAAGCGGAAGAAAAAGGGTGGCAAGAAAGTGGACAAGGTTTGCAAGAAACCAATTTCATGTACCGGGCAGAAAGCAGTCGATGATGTACGAGAAATCGAGCATAAAGAGTCAGATGAGACGCACACTGAAGAAAATCTGTGTGGAAAAATAATTGACATAGAGGCATAGACAAAAATGAGTGGAACCGTGGAATATGTACCAGTAACATTGAATGCAATTCGGGCAGACACGATCGTGGGGTGCGACCTTTATTTACAAAACCACATAAATAACGAGATTCGATACGTATTATATTGTAGTGGAACGAATGTCGTTAAATCAGACAAAATTGAGGATTTGCAGAAAAATCAAATAACGAGATTATTTGTACGAAAGGAAGATCAAAAGATATATCTGAAATACGTTGAATCGAGTCTAAAACATATTATTAACGATAATAGGATGGATATTAAAGAAAAGGCTTATGTCGTTTACGATGTAGCGAAAAACATTATGAGTGATGTTTTTGAAGATCCACGTTCTGGTGAAAACGTGGAACGATCGAAGAGTTGGGTATCAAACACCATCGACTTTATTATCAGAAGTAAAGGCTCCTTTTCAGGTATGATGAGTATGATTTCCTATGATTACTACACCTATACACATTCCGTAAATGTGTCGGTATTGGGACTGTTATTTGTAAAATACTTGGGTTTTGATGGCGGGGAGATGCAGGCCTTTGGAACCGGGTTGTTGTTACACGATGTGGGGAAAACACAGATTGACCCTGCGATAATTAATAAAAAGGAAAGACTGAACGATGAAGAGTTTGCAAGGATTAAAATGCATGTGGCTTTAGGCGCAGATATTCTGAAACAAACAGGTAGTGTCGATAGCACAAGTTTCTTCGCCATCATGCAGCATCATGAAAAGTATAACGGAAAAGGCTATCCAAATGGGTTAAAGGGCGATGCGATACACAAATACGGTAGGATTGCAGGTATTATAGATGTGTATGATGCCCTGACAACGAAAAGGACTTATTCCGAAGCTAGAAAACCATTTCCGGCATTGAAGATTATGAATGATGAGATGGCGGGGAGCTTTGATGAGAAATATTTCAAGGATTTTATCCTGTTTCTTGGTTCAGGTGGTGAAAAGCAGTATCAGAAAAGTAAGAAAATATTTCCTATATCTGTATAGGAAATATTTACAGCCTGGGAAGGGGTTGTTTAATTATTCGCCGCATCAATCCCGCTATGGTTGCGGTTCTGTAAGATATAAAACGTTTGGGTATCAGTAGTTAATAGTATATTTATCAGGAAGTTGTTTTGAAAAATAATTTGGCACTTGTATTGCTAATTAAAAAACAAGATACAAGATTCAGGATGCAAGATACAGGGTATTGTGCATCGTGCTCTAAAACTTGATTGTATAGGATTTCATTTTATTTATGCGGGTTATACGATGTATGGCATAGAGAATCCCCCTTAGAAAAGGGGGCTAGGGGGTTGTAAAACAACCCCGGAAAAAAACACAACCCCCTGAATCCCCCTTTATTAAGGGGGACTTAAACGGAATAACTTGACTCATTTATGAAGGTAAATTTCAGATAAAGATTTTTAATAACTTTTGTGTTCGCCATTAATTACAGAGGACAATTGCTATGACAACAAATATGTTGACTCAACCGGTCAGAGAAGATCTGAAAATAGTGCAGGATACGTTAAGCGATATTAGATGCCTCGCTAAATTATATCATTTATTACACCATCCGCGTTGCACGGATAAATTAATGGATGAATCTTATGATAGTCTGAAAGAACTCAATCTCAAAGAAATCGGATATGCTTTAACTTCGGTGCTTGATCTCGAGAGGATATTTCCACTCGTCAACAATGTTACTGTCTGCGGGACGGGCAGTTTATCAGGGATTATTGTGTTAGTCAATGAAGATGAAGTACAGTTAAAGGCCGCAAAAGGTCTGCCCAGCCGCATTGCAAATGATACCGTATTTAAGGTGGGAGATGGAGCAATTGGGTGGGTTGTGAAATGTGGGAAGTCGCTGGTCATTGATGATATTGAAAAAGATCTGCGTTTTAATAAACAACAATTTCAGTGGTATCTTGGGAAAACAGTACTCTGTGTTCCCATAAGGGCAAGAGGCAGGGTTGTTGGTGTAATAAGCGTAAATAGTAAAAAGTCAGGAGATAGTTATACAGAGAATGACGTACGATTCCTGGAAACAATTGCCGCATACGTAGCTATTGCTCTCAGGAATACGGATTTGTATGAGAGACTAAAAAACCCTAACAAGCTGGACCACTATAATTCCACATACTACGATAAAAATAATAAATATTTGCCGGTTACCTTAAGAAGTATAAAAACCGGCGCCTTTGCAGGATGTGATCTGTATTTACAAACCGTAGTGAATGATGAAAATAAATATTTATTGTATTGCAAGGGTAATAACCTATTTGACGACGAACGGAAAGAATCCTTTGTAAAGAAAAATATCAATAAGATTTACGTTGCAAAGAATGGCAATGCACAATACTTGCGATACGTGGAAACAAATCTTGAGCAGGTTGTTCGCGATAAAATGGCTACGTTGCATGAGAGAGTTCATACTGTCTATGAAGTTGCAACAAATATGATGACCGATGCCTTGAAAGACTCAAGCGTTGGTATCGCCGTTGAAAGGGCAAGGGATTGGACTACGGTAGCGCTTGATTTTATGTTGAAAGATAAAGAAGTTCATTCGCATCTGATGGAAATGTTGACATACGATGGGAATGTTATGAGGCATTCGGCAAATACGGCCATATTAGGGTTGCTATTTGGATACTATCTTGAGATGCCTGTTAATGATCTTTTGACCTTAGGCACCGGGTTGCTTCTGCACGATATCGGTAAAGTGAAGATAGACCATTCTATGATGAAAAAGGATATGGAAGAGTTGACAAAGGAAGAAAGAGAACAGATGAGAAAACACCCGGATTTGGGTTTTATTCTTCTATCGAACAGCGGCAATCTATCCAGGGAAGCCAGTCTCATTGCAAAACAACATCACGAACGATATGACGGGAAAGGATACCCGGAGAGTCTGAAGGGTGAAGAAATCCATTATTATAGTCGTATAAGCCGTATTTTGGACGAATTTGAAACACGGATGTCTACGAATGCCGCAAACGATTCTACTGCCGCCTTTAACGTTTTACAAAAGATGGTAAAGGGAATGGATGGGAGCTTTGATAAAGAGATATTAAAAAAGTTTATTGATTTTTTACAGGTTAGTGCTTGTGAAGAATCGGACGAATTTCAACATAAAGTAGTTGAATTAGTAGAGTAGAATACGAAGAATAACCGATGGCGCCTGGTTATTCCTGGGATTCTTCCAAAAAATGTAATTGTATTATATTGTGAACTTTAACAAGGAGGTTTAAATATGGGTGCGAGAATCAATACCAATATTGGCGCTTTAAACGCGCTAAAGTCATTGAATGATGTTGGTAACCGGTTATCAGTGGCTCAATTAAGGCTGGCCACAGGCAAAAGAATTAATAGTGCATCTGATGATGCCGCAGGTTACTCCATCGCCAAAAAGTTTAACGCCCGCGCAGAGGGCCTTGGCCAGGCATTAAACAACATCGGCTCTGCTAAGAATCTTATCGCAGTTGCGGAAGGGCACCTGAGTAACATCGTTGACATCCTGACTCAGATGAAAACAAAGACCACCCAGGCAGCCGATGACTCACTGGGCACTGCTGAGCGTACCGCCATTAAAGGAGAACTGGTAAAATTAACCAATCAGATTGACCTCGAGGTTAATCAGGCAAGATGGAACGACAAAACAATATTCAGCGGCGCTGCGACATCCGCTGCATCAAGTGGAAGCGGCATGTTCAGGTTCCAAATTGGCGCAGGAGCTAGCAACACAAACGATATAATGAAGTTTGATTTGCTTGCAAAGGCCAACGTCAGTTTTGATTCGGCTGCAACAACCAAAGGTTTTTCTTCTTCTGGATTGAATGTTACGGTTGCTACAGGCGCACTTGCTGGTTCCATAATTGGTTCGGCAGCGTCTGCTCAAGTATTAATGGGCAGGATAGATATCGCTATAGCCGATGTGTCTGAGGCATTGAGCTATGTAGGTTCAGTAGTAAACAGGTTGACGTATCAGGAGACAAGCTTGACTATATCCAAGACGAATACCGAGGCAGCGAGGAGTCGTATCGAGGATGCCGATATGGCGTTTGAGCAGTTGGAGGCGACTAAGCTGCAGATATTACAGCAAACCGCCAGTGCGATGCTTGCCCAGGCAAATACAGGGCCACAGGCAATACTGAGCCTATTTAAATAAATAGTTGAATTGTATAGGAATTTCATTTTATTCAAGATGACCGTTTTGCGTTAGTAAAACGGTCATCTTTTTATGGTTTCCCAGGATTGGTCAAAATAATGGTATCGGTTCAGCCCCCTCCCCTAACCCCTCCCACAAGGGGCGGGGAAAAATGTTTCCTCCCCCTCGATGGGGGAGGCTAGGTGGGGGTGCTGAACTGTTACAAATAATGAAACACAAGGTGGTTACATGGTGCGTTTTTCTGCCTGTCTCATTGTAAAAAACGAATCACTCCTTCTCTCTCGTTGCCTTGAGAGCCTCCGTTCTTTTGTTGACGAGATAATCGTTGTTGATACAGGCTCCACCGATAACACAATAGAAATAGCGCATAGCCATGGCGCACAGGTGAAATATTTTACATGGATAGATGACTTTTCTGCCGCTCGTAATGAGTCATTACGTCATGCCCGTGGCGACTGGATTCTCTATATTGATGCAGATGAAGTTATTGATAGTGTAAACGCCGGTAAAATTCGCCGGGTAATTACACAAAAGGATATCATGGGCGCCACTGTGCGCCAGTGTATTCCTCAACAAGCTGAGAATATCGTTACCGCTTTTTATATTGAGTACTGCCGTCTTTTTCGACGTCATCCCGCCATTCGATTCGAAGGGGCAATTCATGAACAGATTCTTCCATCAATAGAACGTATCGGAGGAAAGGTATTACGCACGGACATTGTGATTCATCATTGGGCGTATGCTGCTACTGAGGATAAAAAGCGATGCCGGGCTGAACGAAACCTCCGCTATCTGCTTGCAGAGGTAAAACGTGTGCCGGATGACCCATTTGTGCATTTTAATCTGGGGATGACCTACCGGGAACTTAGACAACAAGATATGGCAATTCGCTCCTTTCATCGTGCATTAGACAAAGACGATGGCCATATCAAGCGTGAACTCATAGGTCAGATACACTTAAGTCTGGCCAAACTATACCTGGAATCGGGCAATAGTGCAAAAACAGCGTACCATGCTCATCAAATCTCAACTTATGAACCTGACAATCCCTTGTCTTATTATATATTGGCAACACTGGCGGTAACTAACAATCAATTTAATACAGCAATCAAGTATCTGGAGGGTGCAATACAAATTACTAAAGGCAAAGAAGAATTATCTCCAAACGCAGATTTGAATATGTCCAGGATTTATTTAGAACTAGGCTGTTGTCGTAGCGCAACAGGTGATTATCAGGGTGCAGAGGCGGAGTTTACTCGTTCTATAGAGTGTAATGCTTCGGTTGCGTTACCCCATTTGCTATTGGGGAATTGTCGTTTTATGCGTGGTGACTTGGCCGGGGCCAGGGATATGTATGAGCGTACCCTTGTCCTGGACCCATCGAGGGAAGACGCGCAGCGTGGTCTTGCCTTGTGTTGCAGGCGTGAATAATGGAAAAGGTGAGGATGTATGGCTATTGAAGAATCTTTACAACGGGGTATTGGTCTGGCAGGACAGGGAAAGTTGCATCAGGCGCTGAGTATATTTGAGGATATTCTTAAAGATTGTCCTGATGAGCCCCGTGTCCTCTTCAATGCTGCGGTGATTAATAACCGGTTAGGATATAAAGATCGTGTTCTTGGTTTGTTGCAACGGAGTATAGATGCTGATTCCTCTTTTGCCAATCCTTACTATTATCTTGGCCAGTTATATTTGCAAAATGGATGTTACCAGGAAGCTTATGAGGCATTTCGTAACACAATTGCCCGTGATATCGAATTTGCTTCGGCTTATGAGGGAGCAAGGTCGGCAGCATCGGCTATAGGTCTATCTGTAATTGCGGATGAGGCAGACGTTATTTTTTATACCGGCGGTTATCCATTTCATGGCAGGACGATGGAAGAAAAAGGGCTTGGGGGCAGCGAAAGCGCCCTTATTTACATTGCCCGTGCCTTGGCTGCAAAGGGGATCAAGGTGCGCGTTTTTTGCAACTGCGAAAAGCCAGGCACTTATGATGGTG
>Ga0209324_10000226_pt1 | contig 38580 bp, 41 predicted proteins | sample Rifsed19ft3_FD_184015 | JGI IMG/M metagenome (GOLD analysis project Ga0209324, IMG submission 184015) | Soil microbial communities from Rifle, Colorado, USA - sediment 19ft 3 (version 2) | ecosystem: Environmental > Terrestrial > Deep subsurface > Rock core/Sediment | place: Rifle, Colorado...
TTGGCCTGACCTTTAAGGAGGAGATATGTTCAGAAAGCTTGCAAGCACGCTCATCCTCGCCGCCCTCGCGCCGCTGCCCTCTTTTGTCCTTGCCGATGACGGGATGCACGGCAGCGTTACTGCCGGGGGCGCCTTTGTCGGCACGACCACCGAGACGTATAAGTTCGGGGAATACTCCGGGATAACTGGCGACACCTTCTATCAGATCATAGACGCGGACCTGAATTACGACAGCGGCCCCTATTATTTCGACATACGTGCGTCGAGGCTTGGGGTCGAGAACAGGCGGGCCTACATCGAGACCGGCCGGTACGGCGGGTACAGGCTCTTCCTCGAATACGCCGAGACCCCGAAGCTCATCTCGAACAGCTCGAAGACCGTATTCGACGGCACCGGCACTTCGAGGCTCACGCTCCCCTCGGGCTTCACCACGGGCTCGCAGACAACGAACTTCACGAACCTCGGCTCTTACAGGCATGACGTGAACCTCGAGCTACTGAGGAAGTCCGGCAAGGTCGGCCTCTCCGACACGTTCGGCTCTGCCGACGTCGCCGTATCCTTCGAGCGGGAGCACAAGGACGGCATCAAGTACATAGGCGGGACGCTCGGCACCTCTGGAGGCAATACCAGGTCGGTAGGCCTCGCCGAGCCAGTCGAATACTTCAGCGATACGGTAAGGTTCACCGCGGCGCACACTGGAGACGCCGCGCAAGTACAGTTCGACTACTACCTCTCGGTATTCGACAACAACAACGAGTCGCTCGTATGGGACAACCCGTTTACCGTGACGAACTACCCCACGGTTGCGAGGACATCCCTGCCGCCGGACAGCATACACCACAGGGTGAGCCTCTCCGGGGGATTGGACCTGCCGCTCTATTCGAGGCTTTCGGCTGTATTCGAGTACGGGATAATGGAGCAGGACGAGGACCTCCTGCCCTATTCCAATAACACGGCGAGCACCGTGACGGTGCCCGTTCCCAGGCAGTCCGCCGAGGCGAGGATAGAGACCACGCACCTGGGCCTCAACCTCTCTTCGAGGCCCGTGACCGGACTCGCGCTGAAGGCCGGGTACAGGTTCTATCAGGCCGACAACAAGCTCCCCAGGACGCTCTTCAGGTACGTGAAGAACGACATGGGGCAGGCCCAGGAGGCCCTTACTTCAGCGAGCGCGCTCTATACGCTGCCCTACGCGTACGCGCAGAACCAGTTCAAGCTCGACGCCTCGTACTACCTCTTCTCCGGCACGACCCTGAGGGCCGGCCTCACGCACGAGCTTATAGACAGGGACTACAGGGAGGTGCAGACCACGAAGGAGAACACTTACAAGGCCGGCGTCAACTCGACCTTCATACCCCACACGTCGGTCGGGTTCGACTACCTCAAGGCCAAGAGGGAGGGCGGGGACGAGTATGACGAGGCCAAGATATACGAGTTCTATCACACGCAGGATTACATCGACACGGTCTACGCGCCCATACGCTTCGACAACCACCCGCTCGCGCGCAAGTTCGACATAGCTGACAGGGAACGCGACCGCTACAACGCGAACTTCACCGTCTTCCCGACTGATACGGCCACGCTATCGGCCTACTTCAGCTACAACAGCGACGAGTACGACGAATCGGTCTTCGGTCTTCAGAGCGCGAGGACCAGGAGCATAACGCTCGACGGCTCGATAGCCCCTGTAGGCTTCGCGACGGTCTACGCCTTCTACACCAAAGAGGAGATGAAGTCAGAGCAGGCGAGCAGGTCCTACAGCGGCGGCACTACCGCAGGGTCGAACAAGGACATCCAGTCCGTTGACTCGACAAGGGACTGGACGGCGGTGCATGACGACGACGTGGATACCTTCGGTCTCGGCACAAAGCTCTCGTTCCTCGAGGACAGGGCTACGGTAAACGTCGACTACGCCTTCTCCCAGAGCACCAGCGCCATAAGGTTCACTGCAGGAAGCGGTATCTCAACCGCTCTCATCCCCAAGGACCTGCCGGACCTGAAGACAAGGCTCCATACGCTCAACGTGACCGGCAAGTACAAGCTCAACAGACAATTGAGCCTGGGCGCTGGCTACAAGTTCGAGGACTACAAGTCGGACGACTGGGCCTACGACAACTTCGCGCCGGCCAGCTCGACCATACCCAACGTGCTTACGCTCGTAGGGCCTGTCGCGGATTACGAGGCGCATACCGGGATGGTCTTCCTGACATATAGCCTCTGAATCGCGCGCCTGAAACTCAAGAGGGGGCTGCCAAACGGCAGCCCCCTCTTTTTTTGCCCCCTCTTATCTGTCGATAGAATATTAAATTCATGGTATATTGTGAGGTGTTGCCTTAAACGGTTTATTTACGGAGGCGCCCTATGAGAATGGAACTCCTCAACAAGAGCGTAATCGTCACAGGGGCAAGCCGCGGCATAGGGGCGGCTATAGCAAAGAGCCTCTCGTCCTTCGGCGCGAACGTGGCCGTCAACTACAACCGGAGCAGGGACAAGGCCGAGGAGGTACTCTCCGAGATAAGGACGCTTGGCGGAGAGGGCTTCATATTCAAGGCCGACGTGACGAACAGAGCAGAGGCCGAGGCGCTCGTAGAGGAGACCATAAAGCATTACGGAAGGGTGGACGTGCTCGTCTGCAACGCGGCCATCGAATTTCCCGTGAAGCCCTTTGTCGAGCACTCGTGGGAAGAGGCTGAAAAGAAGATAACCGGCGAGATGAAGTCCATTTTCTTCCCTGTGCAGGCCGCATTGAAGGACATGATGAAGAGGAAGTCCGGGAAGATAATCCTCATAAGCAGCACCCTTTCCCGCTCCGCCGGCGAGGGCTTTTTTTCGCAATGCGCGGCAAAAGCCGCCCTTGACAGCACGGCGCGCGTGCTGGCAAAGGAGCTTGGCCCTCACGGGATCAAGGTGAACGTGGTCGCGCCGGGCCTTATCGAGACCGACGCCACGGCCGGTTTCGGCGCGGGCTTGCTCAAGGACGCCGCCGAGCATACGCCTTTAAAAAGACTCGGCACGCCGAAGGACGCGGCAGGCGCGGTGGTCTTTCTCGCCTCTGTGCTCGGGGATTATATTACCGGGCAGTACATACCGGTCTCGGGCGGGTCGTATATTCCCTGACCACGCCGCAAATCCCTTATCCTGAAGTCATGAAAGACCGTATAATATCCCTATGGACAGTAGAAAGCTCAAGGCCCAGCTCGAGAGGCTCTACAGGACCTTTGACCTTGCCTTCCTTGCCTCGGACCCGCTGGAGTTCGTTCATCGATACAGCGCCCCTGAGGACCGCGAGATAGCCGGCCTCATAGCCTCATCCCTTGCCTACGGAAAGGTCGCCGGCATAAAGAGGAGCGTGGCAAGGGTCTTGGGCGCCATGGGCCCGTCCCCGTACAGGTTCACGAAGAGGTTCGACCCGCGCAGGGGTAAGGAGGCCTTCAAGGGCTTTGTCCACAGGTTCAACAATGGCGACGACATGGCATGCCTCCTCTGGTTCGCGAGGCAGATGATCGAGGAAAAGGGCTCCATAGGCGGCTTCTTTGAGAAGGGCTACTCTAAAAAAGACGTAAACATAAAGCGTGCCTTGTCGGCCTTCTCTGAAGGCGCCCTGTCCCTCGATTCGTCGGCGATATACGGCAGGAAAGCGCTTGCCCCCAAGGCGGGCGTGAGGTTCTTCTTCCCCAACCCCAGGGACGGCAGCCCCTGCAAGCGCCTCAATCTATACCTGAGGTGGATGGTGAGGAGGGGCGACAGGCTGGACTTTGGCATCTGGAAGGGCGTTGACCCGGCGGGCCTTGTCATACCCCTCGATACCCATGTCGCCAGGATATCCCGGAACATCGGCCTCTCAAAGAGGACCAGCCCTGACTGGCGCATGGCCGAAGAGGTCACAGAGGCCCTGAAGAGGCTCGACCCGAAAGACCCCGTAAAGTACGACTTCGCCATCTGCAGGCTCGGCATACTGGACAGGTGCCCCAAAAAGTCGGACAGGTCCAAATGCTCAAGCTGCCTCATAGCCGGGATATGCGTGCTGTGATATTCCGCCAGAAACCGTAACCTCCGTTCGTAACTACCTTTTTTTCTTTCAAAAAATCAATTTGACAGCACAGGGTACTTGGGGTAACATTTGCCGTATTTCCATCAATTCAAAGGCCGTCGGGCCGAGGTGAGTGTTTTTGGCGCAGACTACGGGATTAAGAGAGAAGAAGGCAGCGGCTGGCATGCAGATCCAGGAAGTTTTTGACCTTATAAAGGACGACATATCGGCGATGGAGGAGGGGTTCAGGGTGAACCTCAACTCCAACGTCTATCTCGTAAGCAAGGTAGGAGAGTATATCCTGAAGAGCGGGGGCAAGAGGTTCAGGCCCATGGTGCTCCTTCTCTCATCGAGGCTCTGCGGCTACGGGGGCTCTAACCACATACCGCTCGCGGGCGTGGTGGAGTTCATACACACGGCGACATTGCTGCACGACGACGTTGTCGACAACGCCAACCTGAGGCGCGGGGCGGCATCCGCCAACACGGTCTGGGGAGAGGGCGCGAGCATCCTTGTCGGCGACTACCTCTTCTCAAAGGCCTTCTTCCTCACGGTCAAGCACGGAGACATGAGGGTGCTCCAGGTCCTCTCTGACACGACTACCCGCATGGCCGAGGGCGAGGTATTCCAGCTCATAAAGCACAGCGACGCCGAGACCACAGAGCAGGAATACCTTGACGTTGTCACGAACAAGACCGCCGTCCTCATCTCGTCCGCGGGGCGCATAGCGGGGATACTCGCGGGTGCCGGGAGCGTAAAGGAGAACGCGCTCGCGAACTACGGCATGGGCCTCGGCATGGCGTTCCAGCTCATGGACGACTGCCTCGACTACGTCTCGACGGACGAGGACCTCGGCAAGTCCGTAGGCAACGACCTGCGCGAGGGCAAGGTGACGATGCCTCTCATAAGGGCCTCGAGCCTCGCCACCGAGGCGGAGCGCGCCGTCATCAGGGCGGCTGTCGAAGGCGACGACCTCGCGCCCGAAGAGCTCGCGAGGGTCATAGCGATAATCAACAGGTACAAGGGCATAGAGTACACGATGGAGCGCGCGAGGGCCTACATAGAGGCCGCGAAGAAGGAGCTCGACATCTTCGAGCCGACTGTCGAGCGCGCGGCGTTGCTCGCCGTGGCCGATTTCGTCGTAGAAAGGACGTACTGAGCCGGAAATAAACCTTTCCAGAGGACGGTACGCAATGGACAGGAAAGAGAAGGCCGCCAAGGTCCTCGATATATTAGAGAAGGAATTCCCCAACCCCCGCGCCGCCCTTGAGTTCAAAAACCCGCTCGAACTGCTCATCGCGACGATACTCTCCGCCCAGGCGACCGACAGGCTCGTAAACAAGATAACCGTTGGGCTCTTCAAAAAGTACAGGACGGCAAGGGACTATGCCGAGTCCGCCACCCTCGAAGGGGACATAAGCTCCATAAACTTCTACAGGAGCAAGGCGAAGAACATAAAGGCCTGCTGCCAGAGGCTCGTTGACGAGTTTGGCGGCAAGGTGCCGGATACGCTCGAAGAGCTCACGACGCTTCCGGGTGTCGGCAGGAAGACCGCCAACATAGTCCTCGGGAACGCCTTCGGCAAGGACGCGCTCGCCGTAGACACCCACGTAAAGCGAGTCTCCCAGAGGCTCGGCCTTACTGATTCCGACGATCCGGATAAGATAGAGGCGGACCTCACAGCGGTCATACCTTCAAAGAGATGGACAAAGACGACCCACCTCTTCATCCTCCACGGCAGAAAGACCTGCAAGGCCATAAACCCGGATTGCGAACACTGCCCCATCCAGACCTACAGCATCTACTACAAGGAAGTATTCAGTAAGAAGCGCCGTTAAAGCCGGGAGGAACCTTTCTGGCAAAAGGTATTTCCCCCAGGCTCCCTTCAAAGGGCTTTTAGTTCCCGTCGGGACCCCCTTCGTTTTTCGGGGGGCCGGACGGGAAGAACTGAAAGTTTTTGGAGAGAGTTTTCAAGTCCGTTGGAAGCACAGAGTCGGTAGGGGTGATAAAAACACGCGAATCACCTTCGACTCCAACAGAAGTAGAACCTTTTTACAAAAAGGTTCTCTCAAGACTTTAGGCCGCGCTTATGGCGAGGCCCCTTGACTGGCATTCGACGAGGCTGGCGTAGTAGCCGCCGGTCTTCAGTAGCTCGTTATGGCTCCCTGACTCTATTATCTGCCCGTCCTTCAATACGAGTATCCTGTCGGCGCCGACGACCGTCGAGAGCCTGTGGGCTATGACGAGGGTGGTGCGCCCTTCCATGACGCGCTCTAAAGCCTGCTGGACGGCGAACTCTGATTCGGCGTCGAGGGACGAGGTCGCCTCGTCGAGTATGAGTATCGGCGGGTCTTTGACGATGGCCCGGGCGATGCTTATGCGCTGTTTCTCGCCCGCAGAGAGCGTGCCGCCTCGCTCGCCTATGACGGTGTCATAGCCTTTCGGGAGGCGCATTATGAAGTCATGTGCGTTCGCGGCCTTTGCTGCGGCGGTTATCTCTTCCCTGGATGCCCAGGGCCTGCCGTAGGCGATGTTGTTTCCGACGGTGTCGTTGAAGAGGATGGCGTCCTGCGATACGACCCCTATCTTCGACCGAAGGGAGCGCTGTTTCAGTTCCCTGATGTCAGCCCCGTCTATAAGGATGGAGCCGCAATCAGGGTCGTAGAGCCGCTGGAGCAGGGCGGCTATGGTGGTCTTTCCCGCGCCGCTCGGGCCCACGAGGGCCACGCACTCGCCGGGCCTCAAGTGCAGGCAGATGTTGTTCAATACCGGCCTCTCGCTCTGGTACGAGAAGCTCACGCCGTCGAAAGAGACCTCCCCGCGAAGCCTGTTTACCGGCCTCGCCTTGGGCGAGTCAGTCATGTGGTCGTGGGCGTCGAGGATCGAGAAGATTATGCCGAGCGATACGGTGGCCTTGCGCATGCTCTGGTATACTCCGGTAAGCCCCTGCACAGGCGTAAAGAGGCCCGTGGCGTAGCCGAGGAAGGCCACGAGCGTGCCTGCGGTTATCTCGCCCTTTATGACGAAATAGCCGCCCGCCCCGAGCGCCGAGACCTTCGCGAGTATGCCGACTATGTTCTTTACCGCTTCGACTCCGGTATCTATGCCGACCCCGCGGAGCACCATCCTGTTCGCGCTCACAACGCCCGCCATGAACCTCCCCTTCTCGGCTTCCTCCATCGCGAAGCTCTTTACCGTGAATATGCCTGTGAGCACCTCGTTGAAACGCGAGAATATCCTTGTCCAGCGCTCTATGAGCATGCGCTCCCGCTGGGTCTGTTCGTCGGCGGCCCACATGCCGATAATGGCGGGCAGCGGCGCGAAGAAGAGGACGATGAAGGAGAGCCTGGAGTCGAGCTTGAACATGATGAAGAGCGATATGAGGAGGTATACGATGCCGGGGAAGACGTTGAAGGCCATCTCCGATATTGCGCCGACGAAGCCGTTTACGCCCCTGTCGAGCTTGGTCATGATGCCGCCCACTGTCTCTTGCCTGTGATAGGCGACCGGAAGCGTGTGCAGCCGTGAGACCGTGGCTTCGAGTATGCCGTGGTTGACGTCGAGGCGCACCCTCCAGGCGAGCCAGTTCGAGAGGCTGTTCAGTGCCTCGCGGGCGAGGTTGAGGCCGACGAGCATGACCACGCCGGTGAGAAGCGAGCTCATCACGCCCGTGCCCAGCTCATCAAAGATATATTTCATGACGAGCGGCTCGAGCGCGCCGAGCGCGGCGAGGATGAGCGTGAGGAGCATTATGACGGAGAGGATCTTCCTGTGGGGGACGATGAAACCAATGGCGCGCCTCAAGTGCCTGAGCCAGTCGCTGTTGAGTTCATGAGGGATCTGCATCCGTTGTCTGTTCCTGTCCAAAAAACTGATAGATATAAAATAGGGAGATTGTAAGTACCTTAATGTGATGCAAGTCACAGTGGACTGCCTTTTTTGGAGGTGCGTTAAAATGGCGCTTTTGATATACTTTTTCCATGAAGGCGATAGTATCGGATAACGGATTGAGGATGGAGGGCGGCTACCCTGACCCCACGCCCGGCCCGGGCGAGGCCTTGATCAGGGTAACGCTCGCGGGGGTCTGCGCCACGGACCTTGAGATAGCCAGGGGCTACATGGGCTTCAAGGGCGTGCCGGGCCATGAGTTCGTGGGCGTGATAGAGGAATGCGCCGACGAGAGGCTCTCTGGCAAGAGGGTAGTGGGGGAGATAAACATAGGCTGCGGCAGATGCGAGTATTGCAGACACAAGGTCGAGAACCACTGCCCGTCGAGGAAGGTATTGGGGATCCTCGGTAAGGACGGGGCCTTCGCCGAATACCTTACCCTTCCATTCAGGAACCTGCATCCGCTGCCCGATTCCATAAGCGACGAGGCCGCGGTCTTTGCCGAGCCCCTTGCCGCCGCCTACGAGATATTGGAGCAGGTTAGGGTCAACGAGGAGACAAGGGCCTGCGTGCTCGGCGACGGCAGGCTGGGCCTCCTGGTGGCCCAGGTGCTGGCGGCAGCCGATTGCTCTCTCCTTGTCATCGGCAGGCACGAGGAGAATATGTCGCTTCTTAAGGCCAGGGGCATCCCGTATCGCACAAGCCCGGATGGGCTCTCAAAGCAGTTCGACCTCGTTGTCGATTGTACTGGAAACGCCGGCGGCCTCTCTACCGCCCTTGACCTCGTGAGGCCGCAGGGGACTGTCATATTGAAGACCACGGTCGCCCAGAGGAACGGCGCTGACCTGAACAGGGTCGTAATAGACGAGATAACGCTTTTGGGCTCAAGGTGCGGCCCCTTCCAGCCGGCCCTGCAGGCCCTCGAAGAGAACCGTATAGACGTGAGACCGCTGGTATCAAAGGTCTTCCTCATGGACGAGGGATTGAAGGCCATTGAGCACGCATCTCAGAAGGGCGTCCTGAAGGTGCTCATCAGGATTAGGTGAGAGATGGACAAGCTCTTCCTTGACAGCCACGGCGAGATAATAGAGTGGGACGGAAAAGAGAGGAGGGAGCGGGTACGCTTCCCGGTCTGCCTCTCGGTCGAGTGCAAGGGCTGTCATAACGAGAGTTGCGTTGACTTCATACTGAACATCTCGAAGAGCGGCGTCTTCGTACTGACGGAGAGGCCCTTTGAGAAGGGCACGAGAGTCAGGCTCAGGTTCTATATCCCGCCTGAGGAGAAGGCGCTGAGCGAGTTCGATGGCGTCGTTGTCGGGGAGAACGCGGACCCGAGATACCCGAGGGGCATGCACATAAGGATAACGGGGTGCAGCCCCGGTGATCTGAAGAAGCTGGAGGACTTTCTCGAAGGCAGGAGGCATCTGCTGGACGTTGAGGCGTAAAGGGATTCTCCCCGGGCTTTTTTAAGCCTTAATTTCTGATTTCTGTCGTCATTGCGAGGAGCAAAGCGACGAAGCAATCTCAAGGCGCTTGGTTTTCAAAGACGAGATTGCTTCGCTCCGCTCGCAATGACGTAATGATCAGCATATCCTCGGCAGCTGCTCTCCTGAGAGCATGTCGAGTATCCGCCTGTTGCCTATAGAGGTTTCAAGGAGCACCTTGCCCTTGTGCCCCGCCTCGGCTACGCCGATTACCGCGGCGTCCTTCCCGAGCGGGTGGGAGCGCATGGCCTTCATGACAGCGTCCACTGAACCGGCCTCGACAACGGCTACGAGCTTGCCTTCGTTCGCGAGGTAGAGGGGGTCAAAGCCCAGTATCTCGCAGGCGCCCTTCACGGCCTCTCTTACCGGGATGTCGTCTTCCCTTATCGATATGGAGCACCCGGCTGAGGCCGCGAACTCGTTCAACACGGTGGCAAGGCCGCCCCTTGTCGGGTCCCTCATTGCCTTTATGCCGGAGGGGGCGGCAGCCAGCATCGCCCGTGTGAGCGTATGGAGCGCCGCGCAGTCGCTCTCGACAGGCGCCTCCATCTGTATGCCTTCCCTGTGCGTGAGTATCGCTATGCCGTGGTCGCCCATCGTGCCGGATACGACGACGGCGTCGCCGGGGCGGATGTTGGCAGGCGTAAGCTCCTGATCTCCGTTCAGCACGCCTATACCCGCCGTATTTATGAAAACCTTGTCTCCCTTGCCGCGCTCTACGACCTTTGTGTCTCCCGTGACTATGCTTACTCCCGCATCTTTGGCGGTCTTTGACATCGAGAGTACAATGCGAATAAGCTCGTCCATGCCCATGCCTTCTTCGATAATAAACGAGGCGCTCAAATAGACCGGCTCTGCCCCGCCGACAGCGAGGTCGTTGATCGTGCCGCAGACTGAGAGCTTGCCGATGTCGCCGCCGGGGAAGAAGATCGGGTTCACGACATACGAGTCTGTCGTGAAGGCGAGCCTCTTTGACGGCAGCGAAAATACGGCCTGGTCGTTCAAAGGCGCCAGCAGCGGGTTCGAGAAGGCCTTTGCGAAGACCTCCTCCACGAGCCTCCTCGAGTAGCTCCCGCCGCTTCCGTGGGCGAGGAGTATTGTCTTATGCTCTTTCATCAGGCCACCTTCCTGTACTTGTAGAATGCCGCGCAGGTGCCCTCGGAAGATACCATGCACGGGCCGATGGGGAACTCCGGGTTGCACGCCTTCGCGAAGAGCGGGCACGCCTCCGGCGTGATGAGCCCCTTCAGCACCTCTCCGCACCTGCAGCCCTTGGGCTCCGCGTCGACGCCGGGCGGTATGGAGAAGCGCGCCGTCGCGTCGAACCCGGAGAACTCGTCCCTTATCCGGAGGCCGCTTCCGGGTATGTTGCCGATGCCCCTCCAGAGGCTATCAGAAGGCTCGAACACGGTATTGATGACCTCCTGTGCCTTGCGGTTGCCTTCCCACGTGACGACGCGGTCGTACTCTATCTCAATGTCTTTGCGCCCCTCCTCGAGCTGCCTTACGAGCATGTATATGCCCATGATGGCGTCAACGGGCTCGAAGCCGGCCACTACGCAGGGCGCGCCGTAGTCGGTAGCGAGGAAGCTGTATGCGCCCGCGCCTATTACGGCGGTGACGTGGCCCGGGCAGATGAAGCCGTCTATCTTTATCTCGCCGCTGTCCATCAGGGCCTTCATCGCGGGCGGCGTGAGCTTATGGAGCGAGAGCACCGAAAGATTCTTCAAGCCATCCTTCTGTGCCGCCAGGATCGTAGCCGCGACCGTAGGCACGGTCGTCTCGAAGCCAACGGCAAAGAGCACGACCTCGCGCCCCGTGTTCTTTCTGGCGATGTCGAGCGCGCCGAGCGGCGAATAGACCACCCTTATGTCGGCCCCGTTCGCCTTCTCCTCCTGGAGAGATGAGGCAGAGCCCGGCACCTTCATCATGTCGCCGAAGGTCGCGATTATTACGTCCCTCCTCGACCTGCTGAAGTCGATTATGCGGTTTACGTCGGCCGCAGAGGTCACGCAGACAGGGCAGCCCGGGCCTGAGATGAGCCTTATGTTCGACGGCAGGCCCTCCCTTATCCCGTACTTCGATATCGAATGGGTGTGCGTGCCGCAGATCTCCATTATGCTGACCTCCTTTTTGGAGATCTCGCGGATCTTTCTTAAGAGCCCCTGGGCCTCCGCCCGTCTCCTGAACTCGTCTATGTACTTCATTATCCGGTTATCTCCTTTATGAGGTCCAGGGTCTCCTGGGCCTTCTCCTCGTCGACCCGCTCTATGGCGAAGCCGGCGTGTATTATGACGTACTCCCCGGTCTTCACGGACTGCATGAGGCTCACGTTCGCCTCCTTCACGGTGCCGGCCACGTCGACCCGCGCCGTCTCGCCGTTTATTTCAATTATCCTTCCCGGTATGCCAAGACACATCTTATCTTCCCTTTATCCTTTCCCAGGCGACAGCCGCCTGGCCGAGGGATATGCCCCCGTCGTTTGCAGGAAGGCGCTCCTGCGAATATACCTTGAAGCCCGCGTTCAGAAGCCTTTCGTTCGTCATCGCGAACAATAGCCTGTTCTGGAATACGCCCCCGCTCAGTACGGCCCTTTCCAGGCCCGTTTCCTTGCGGATGGACTCGGCGATCTTAAGCGCCAGCTCCGCTACGGTAGCGTGGAACCTTCCCGCTATCACTGCCTTTGGCACTCCGCCGTTCACGTCATCGACTATATTCCTTATCATCGGCGCGGCGTCTATCTGGGCAGGGCTGCCGCCCTTGACGATGAACTGGTACGGCTGGGCCTCAGCGCCCGTTTGGGCGATGTTCTCGAGCTCTATCGCGGCCTCTGCCTCGAAGGTTATCTCGTCCCTTATCCCGGCGATTGACGCGACCGCGTCAAAGAGCCGTCCCATGCTCGAGGTGAGGGGAGAGTTTATGTCCTTTTGCACCATGGCCGCGACTACGTCCGCATTCGGGCCTATCCTCTCCTTGAAGCCCCTGAGCGCGCCGATATCCCCGCAGGCGTCGATAAGGTACGAGACAGCGGTCCTCCACGGCTCTCTTATCGCCATGTCGCCGCCAGGGAGCCTCATGTACTTGAGGTGCGCCGCGCGCCTGAACGCGCGCCTTGAGGCGGCGAGGAACTCCCCGCCCCAGATCTTGCCGTCGGTTCCGAAGCCGGTGCCGTCGAACGATATGCCTATGACCTCGCCTGAGAGGTTGTGCTCGGCCATCGCGCTCGCTATGTGGGCGTGGTGGTGCTGCACGGCTATTATCCGCTCTGGGGCAATGCCCTTTTCGCGCGCGTAATCGAGGGCGAAACGGGTGCTGAGATAATCCGGGTGCATGTCATGGGCTACGGCAACAGGCTCCGCCCTGAAGGTGTTCTTGAGGTTCCTTAACGTCTCTTCGTAGAATTCGAGAGCCTGGACGTTCTCGAGGTCGCCTATGTGCTGGCTTACTATCGCGTTACGCCCCTTTGTCAGGCAGAATGTGTTCTTCAATAGCGCTCCAGCGGCGAATATCTCTTCCATATCTTCCCCGAGGTCGATGGGGTCCGGGGCAAGGCCGCGAGCCCTGCGAAGCACCTTCGTTCTTCCCTCCTCGACCTTTGCTATCGAATCATCGACCCTCATGTATATGTCCCTGTCATGCAGGAGGAAGTGGTCGGCTATTTTAGAGAGCCTGTTGAGGGCCTCTTCGTTCGACACAACTATGGGCTCCTCCGAGAGGTTCCCGCTCGTCATGACGAGCGCCCTGAAAGATCTGCCCCTGCTCGATGAACCGAAGAGCAGGTGGTGGAGCGGCGTATACGGGAGCATCACGCCGAAGTAATTGTTCCCCGGCGCCACAGCCTCATCGAGGCTGTGCGGCGTCCTCTTCTTCAATAGTACGATAGGCCGCGTCCTCCCGGTGAGGGCCCGCTCCTCTTTGTCCGAGAGCTCGCAGAAGGACCTCACGGCCTCTGCATCCGGCGCCATTAAGGCGAACGGCTTGTTCGAGCCCGCCTCTCTCTTTAGAGACCCGCGCTTCCTGTCCCTGAGCCTCTTTACGGCATCGGGGTTTTCCGCGTCGCAGGCGAGGTGGAACCCTCCGAGGCCTTTTATGGCGAGTATCGCGCCCTCTTTGAGGAGCCTCTCGGCCTCTCTTATCGCCTTGTCGTTGAACATGTCAGCCCCGCCGTGGAGCCACGCCCGGGGGCCGCACTCCGGGCAGGCGTTGGGCTCGGCGTGGAACCTCCTGTTCGGGGGGTCCCTGTACTCGCGCTCGCAATCGGCGCACATGATGAAGGGGGCCATTGTAGTCTTCGGCCTGTCGTACGGGATGTCGAGCACGATCGAGTAGCGCGGCCCGCAGTTTGTGCAGTTTATGAACGGGTACTGATAGCGTCTGTCAGCGGGGTCGAGCATCTCGGAGAGGCAGTCATTACAGAGGGCCACGTCAGGGGAGACGAGCACGAACTTGCCGTCTATTGCCCTGCTCTCGCGTATGGTGAAGGCGCTATAGTCCTCCGTGTCCTCTAACCTCTCTACCGTCATCTCCTCTATCCTCGAGAGCGGCGGGGCAGAGGTCCTGATCTCGTTGATGAAGGAATCGACAGACGGGCCCTGCACCTCTATGACTACTCCCGCGGAGTCGTTCAGGCACCAGCCCTTGAGGCCGTACCTTGCGGCAAGGTTATAGACAAACGGGCGGAAGCCCACGCCCTGCACAATGCCTGTTATGTGTATCCTCGTGCTCTGCATCCTTACTTCTTCTTTCCGTCCTTTACGAGCCCCGCGAGGTAGGTAGCCCATGCGCCTACGCCAGAGCCTGTCCTGCAGGATGTCTCGAATATCTTGAGGTACGGGTTTACCTTGAGCGCGTTCTCCCTTGCCCTGTTCATATCGAAGTCCGTATGGGGGGCAAGGTCTGTCTTGTTAATGACGAGCGCGCCGGACGCGCTGAATATAGCCGGGTACTTCAAGGGCTTGTCGTCGCCCTCTGTCGTGGACATGACCGTGACCATTATATCCTCGCCGAGGTCGTACTCGGCAGGGCAGACCATGTTGCCGACGTTCTCTATCACAAGGAGCTCTATGGAGTCCTGGCCGAATACCCAGGGCAGGGCGTGGCTTATCTGGTGAGCGTCGAGGTGGCAGGCCCGGCCTGTCGTTATCTGCAGGGCCGGCACGCCGTGCCTCTCTATTCGTTTGGAATCGAAATCGCCTTCGAGGTCTCCTTCGACCACCGCGAACCTCAGGCCCATATTTTTAAGCTCTCCGGCCATCCTCTCGATGAGGGATGTCTTGCCCGCCCCCGGCGCGCTCACGATGTTGATCGAATATATGCCCCGCTCCTTCAATGCATTCCTGTTCCGGGCGGCTATCTCGTCGTTCCTCGCGAGGATCTTCTCTTCTATCAATATTTCATGCATCCTTTTTTATCCTTCGATTGATACTATATCAAGCTCTGTTCCGCCGATGCGTTCGATGTCCGTGCCCTTGCACTTCGGGCAGACTGATGCGAACCCCGTTATCCTGAACGATTCTCCGCACGCCCTGCATCTGCCTGTGAGCGGTACCTCTTCAATGTCGAGGGCAGCGCCTTCGAGCCTCGTGCCCTTTATCGACGTCTCGAAGCAGAAGCGGAGCACGTCCGGCTCCACTGCCGTAAGCTCGCCGACCCTGATCCGCACCTTATCCAGACGGGCGAGCCCGGCCCTGTCCATCTCCCGCTCGACCGTCTCGACGATGCTCCTGGTAATAGACATCTCATGCACGCCGCTTTTTTCCCTCTACCTTGAACCCGAACTTTTTGAGCTCCTCGCCTATGGCCTCTGCCGCAAGCGGGACGGCCCTCTTTATCGCCGGGGTAAGCTCAAGGCCGGGCGAGATGTCCTTCGGGATGACGCCTATTATCATGAGCTCAGGGTTCAGGCCCTGGAACCTGGCTATGGCCAGGAGGTCTCTGAGGCCGATCTGGTGGGCAGTGGAGGATTCGAGAGCCGGCCACTTCTGGACCTCTTCGCCTGGTATGCGGAAGATCTTTCCAGGAGCTTCGAGCGCGGCTACGGCGTCGACGATGATGATATGAGAGTAGTCTTCTATGTAAGAGAGAAGCCCCAGCCCCGAGGTGCCGCCGTCAAGGCAGACCACGTCGGGGCCGAAGCTGAAATGCCCTTCAAAGTACTCTGTCGTCCTTACCCCGAGCCCCTCGTCTCTCAAAAGCAGGTTGCCTATGCCGAGTACGAGGGCCTTTTTGCGCTTGCGCTTATGCATAATGAACAGGGGTGTTAAGCCTCAGGCCTCAGGAGTATTTTATCAAAAATAGACCGTCAATCCAATCAATTAAAGGCTTGTAAATACAAGGAAATCAGGATTATAATAGCGCTGCCCGGCTCTCTCAGGAGAGAAGGTACATGGCGAGAAAACCGAGGACCACGGCGACGTTCACGGCAGCGCCAAGGAGTATGACGGCCTCCGCTGGCCGGGAACTTCTAAAGGCACGCTTGTGCATTCCCTAAGGTTAATCCATGCATAATTTTTTGTCAAACCTCTAATATGAAGACCGTTCTCGCTTTCATAATATCGATAATAGGCTTCGGGGCGCTCTTTTTCCTCATCGACGTACTTCTGCTCAATGCCCAGGGGCTGAGCATCATCTTCAGGGGCTGACCGGCTGATGGCGCTCTCCAACAAAAAGTTCCCGATCAAAAAAATACTCTTTTCCATCTCCTTCCTCGCGCTGCTGCTCGCGGTCTATTTCATCGCGACAGGCCAGCCGGTCGTTTCCGCGCCGGCGCCCGGCGCGGGCGATTATCCGGCGACGCACGGAGTTAACAGAAGGCTTGCCGTCTGGATGGCCGCGCAGATGCACCTCTGGTTCGCGGCCTTCGTGCTCGCCGTGCCGATATTCGTCTTCATACTCGAAGTCATCGGCGTAATAAAAAAAGACCCTCGCTACGACCGGGTCGCCTACGAGTTCCTCAGGGTCAGCATGACCGCCTTCTCGCTCACTGCCATAACGGGCGGAGCGCTCCTTCTCTCGCTCGTCCTCTTCTATCCGCAGCTCATGAGGTACCTGGCCTCGATATTCGGGCCTACGGCGCTTTACTACGCGCTCTTCTTCTTTCTCGAGTCTGCGGCGCTCTACGCCTACTATTACGGCTGGGGCCGAATGTCCGAAGGGACTCTCAAGCGGGTACATCTCCTTATAGGCCTCGTCCTCAACACAGCCGGGACAGGTCTCATGTTCGTGGCCAACGCCTGGGTGACCTTCATGATGACGCCCGCTGGGGTGGACCTCTCCGGCGCATTCAACGGCAATCTCTGGGAGGCTGTTAACAACCACCTGTGGAGCCCGATGAACCTCCACAGGTTCATAGCCAATATCGCATACGGCGGCTCCATTGTCGGGGCGTACGCGGCCTACAGGTTCCTCTCAGCCGCCGATGACAAGGAGAGGGCGCACTACGACTGGATGGGCTACACCGCGAGCCTCATCGCCATCGGAGCCCTGCTGCCGCTCCCGTTCGCGGGCTACTGGCTCACGGCTGAAGTTTACTCCTACAGCCAGCAGATGGGCATTACGCTCATGGGCGGAGTCTTCGCATGGCTCTTCATCGTGCAGGCCGTGCTCATCGGCGCGCTCTTCCTGGCCGCCAACTATTACCTCTGGTGCGGCTTCGGCAGGGGGAGCTACGGGGAACGCTATCTCGGCTACGTAAAGTATATCGCCTTTGTCATCGCCGCCTGCTTCCTCGTCTGGTTCACGCCGCATACCCTGATACTCACGCCCACGGAGGCGAGGGCGCTCGGCACCCAGTACCACCCGTACCTCGGCCCGCTGGGGCTCATGCCAGCGAAGAACACGGCCGTGAACATAATGCTTCTCTTCACCTTCCTCTCGTTCCTTCTCTACAGGCGCTCTCACAGGACTCCGACGGTCGCGTGGGCCGCATACGGCAAGGCGGCGCAGGCAGGCCTCTTTGCGGCGGCTGTCCTTAACATAACCTTCCTCGGCGTCTATTACGGTTACTTCACGAATACGCTCTACAAGGTAGCGTCATCCGTGCCGCAGGTCGCGACCACGCTGTTCGTGATAGCCGCCTGTCTCTTTATCGAATGGCTCATGCACAGGGGCGCCGAGGTGACCGAATTCAAGTGGGGGCGGATGCCTGGCAGGAGCCAGTACGCGCTCCTCCTCATAGCTGTATCGTTCACATGGCTCATGGGCCTCATGGGCTTCGTGCGCTCGGCAATAAGGCAGCACTGGCACGTATACGGCGTTGTGAGGGACGCCTCTGCCGAGGCATTTACGCCGTCCATCGCCTACGCCGCCAAGGTCGTCTCCATCGGCACCATTATCTTCATGTCCATTATCGTATTCATCTTCTGGCTGAGCAGTCTGGGCAGGGAGGCTGGCGATGAATAATTTTATAAAGGTAGCTGCCTTCAGCCTCGCCGTAATAGGCCTCTACACATTTTATTCGGTCTGGATAATACCGCCAATCAACCCCGGGGAGCCGCCGGAGGATGCGGTCGCCGAGGAGCCCGCTACGGTAGACGAGCTGGTAGCGCTGGGAGAATACGTCTACAACGGCAAGGGCGCGTGCAGCCTATGCCACACGGCTGCCGCGGGCAGGGCGCCTCTCCTCGACAGGGCCGCCGTCGTAGCGCAAGAGAGGATAAAGGACCCGGGCTATCACGGCAAGGCTGCTGACGCTGAAGGCTATCTCTACGAATCGCTCGTCGAGCCTTCGGCCTACGTGGTGCCGGGCTTCGGAGCAGTCGGAAGCGGAGACAGGGTAAGCCCCATGCCCGACGTGAGAAGCAGCGCCATAGGCCTCAAAGAGACGGAGATAAGGGCCGTAATAGCCTATCTGCAGAGCATATCCGGAGCGGATGTGACAGTATCGCCAGCAGTACCCACAGTGAAGACAGGGGCAAGGGAATGAGGCTCCTTAAGTTCATACTCATAAACCTCTTCTTTTACGGCCTCCTGAAGGCCCCCGGCCTCTTCATGGGCAAGCCAATACCGGCGAGCGTCATATCCATGTACATGTTCTTCATCGTCATGACTGTTCTCCTCGTCATGACGATTACGGACAGGGGCGCAAAAGAGCTCTTCGCCCCGATTGCCGCGCTCGTCGAAGACCCGTCAAAGGCGCTCATCCGCAACATCGTCTTCGTTCTTGTGCCTGTGGCGGCCGCCTTCATCGTCTACAGGCAGATGGATAAGGCGGCCGCGCCGCCTGTGGAGCTCCGGTCAGCGCACCCCGCGCCTCCCGCTGTTGTGAAGGCCTATGGGAAGACGTTCGACCTCGCGACCGTCGAAAATCCTTTCCGGAGACTCGCAAAGGAAGAGACTGAGGCCTTCAGCGCCGTCGTGAAGGAAGGCGGCGAGATATACTTCAAGAACTGCGTCTTCTGCCACGGGCCCAAGCTCGACGGCAGGGGCCATTACGCCCGCTCGCTCGATCCGCTGCCAATGCCCTTTACCGGAAATGACACCATAGCCCAATTGCAGGAGTCATATGTCTTCTGGAGAGTTGTAAAGGGCGGGCCAGGACTTCCGAGGGAGGGCGGCCCTTCCATATCGTCGATGCCCGCGTGGGAATCAACGCTTGCCGAGGATGAGGTCTGGAAGGTGATAATCTTCATCTACGACTACACCGGCAACACGCCGAGGAGCTGGAAGTGATGGCGGCGAGGCTCTTCATCATCATTATCTTTCTTGTTCTCTCATTCGCGCAGTCCGCGCCTGCCGATGAGATCGAGCGCGGCAAGGCCGTATATGACAAAAAATGCTGGTGGTGCCACGGCGCCGAGGGCGCCGGAGACGGACCCGCGGCAGAGCGCCTGAACCCGCCTCCCCGAGACTTCACGCTCGGCCTCTATAAATGGAAGTCGACCCCCTTCGACGAGTACACGCCATCCGACGATGATTTTGTGAGGATGATAGCGGGAGAGAGCGCCCACAAGAAGATATCTGGCTGGTACGGCATGAGCGGCACCTCAATGCCGGGCTGGGGCGACCTCCTTTCAAAGGACGAGGTCAACTCGCTCGCGGCATATATAAAATCTCTCGCCGAGCTGGAGAAACCTGAGAAGCCTTCTATCGACACCTCAGGCAAGGTAGCCGTCTCTAAAGAGAGCATCGAGCGAGGCAGAAGGATATTCGCCGACGCCTGCGTTGAATGCCACGGCAAAGAGGGCAGGGGGGACGCAACAAAGAAGCTCAGGGACGACTGGGGCGCGAGGACGTGGCCGAGGGACCTTACAAAGGGCTGGAGCTTCAGGGCAGGCAGCAGGCCCGAGGACATCTATACAAGGGTCACGGCAGGCATCGCAGGTACGCAGATGCCATCCTTCGCCGACCCCGCATCCAAAAAGACGATGACAGAGGCCCAGAGATGGGACGTCGCCAACTATGCCGCCTCGCTCGACGAGCCCCGGAGGAAGCCGAAGCCAGAGAGCGTTTTGAAGGCAGTGAAAGTAGACGGAAGCCTTCCGTCCGTTCCCGACGACAGCGCCTGGGACAGGGCCGCGCTCGCGAACTACTACCTCTTCCCCCAGATAATAGCGGGTGAAAAGGCCTATACGCCTTCCCTCGACTCGATCTCGGCGAAGGCCCTGTATAACGACACCGAGATAGCCTTCCTCCTCGAATGGGACGACCCCACAAACTCCATGCCCTGGGACCCGAAGGCAAGAGAGATAGCGGACGGCGAGCCATTCCCCGACAGCGTAGCCATCCAGCTCCCCGCTGAAATCAAAGGCGCGGAACGCCCGTACTTTGGCATGGGTGGGGGCATGGGCGGCGCAAAGCCAGTCGTCATCTGGCATTGGCAGAGCGCAATCGAAGCTGGCGCGGGGCAGTCAATGAAGACCCTCATCGCAAAAGGACCAGAGCGCATCACCATCAATGAAGACCACGCTCTCACAGCCTCCGGTAGATACTATGACGGCAGGTGGCGCGTAATCATGAAAGCCCCCCTGAAACCTGCCACAGGCCCCATAATCGAAGAAGGCAGGTTTATCCCCATAGCCTTCGCCGCATGGGACGGCTCAAACCAGGAGCATAAAGGCAGACATGCCATGACAGGCTGGGAATGGGCAACCCTCCAGAAAGAAGCCAGCCAACCCTCCTACGCCTGGCCCCTCATCATCGCCATCTTCGTACTCGCCGCAGAGCTCCTTTGGCTCAGGAGCGCCCGAAGAGGCAGACAGGGCTGTTAAATACTTGAGAGAACCTTTTTATAAAAAGGTTCTCTCAAACTCTCTCCAAAAATTTTCAGTTCTTCCCGTCCGGCCCCCCATAAGTACTCTCGGGGGGCCGGACGGGAACTAAAAGTCTTTGAAGGGGGTCTGGGGGAAACTTTCTACAGAAAGGTTCCCCAGGATTTTATCGGCCTATTTGCCTTATCGAGCGCGCCATGTGCCAGCGGCTATGAGGAGAGCGCCGAGGGCGGCCATGATGAGGTAGAGGGTGTCTGCGGATTCGCCTGTTTTGATGGTGAGGAGGGTATTGAGGAGGCCGAGGGAGACGAGGGCTGCGCCGATGAACTTGGCGGGAGCGCCTTTTTTTGTTTTTGTCCGAGGGTGTTCCGTCATCTGCCGGCCTTGGACCTGAGCTCTGTCATGAGCTCAGGGGTTATGGTGCTTATGCCTTTTGTTGAGGCGTATCGTTCGAGCCCTTTTTTTACCATGGGGCGGATGAATGGGGGGATATTTTTGAGGCGTTCTTCGGCCTCTGTGCTCCACGCGGGCGCGGTCGCGACGCTGACGGGTTTTCCTTTTGGCTCATGCAGGCACCAGGGGTCTTCGGCCATCAGGTCGCCTGTGGAGGCAAAGGCGCGCGCCCTGCATCCTCCGCAGGATTCCGCGTACTCGCATCTGGAGCAGCGTCCCTGATACGCGGGGGCTCTCAGGGCGGCGAATTCACTGCCGCGCTCCCATATCTCGCGAAGCCGCGTCTCTTTGAGGTTCGGGGAAGAGGGGCCGACCGGGATGTACGGGCATGGGGTGACGAAGCCTTCGGGGGATATGCGAAGGTAGCCTCGTCCGGCTATGCAGCCCGAGGTCGCGCCCTTGAGGAGCGTGCTCTCGGGGTTTGAGAGCCCGGCGACCCTCACGAGATGCGGGGCGCACCTGGCCCGCACCATTATCCTGCCCTCGTATTCCTTTTCTTTCCGGGCGATAAGGTCTAACGCTGATTCATATTCCAGCGGAGTAAGGTCTGTCGCCTTCTGTCCCCGGCCCGTGCAGACGAGGAAGAAGAAGTTCGCGGCCTTCGCGCCGATATCTGTCGCGAAGTCGATGAACGGGCCCATCTCTTCGCGGTTGTCTCTCGTTACCGTGAGCTGGAGCTGGAAGGGCGAGCCTGAGGAGGAGAGGGCGTCGATGGCCGTGACCGTCTTTTTCCACGCGCCTTCCATGCCCCTTATGCGGTCATGGATTCGAGGGGAGAGGGAATCGAGGCTCACGCCAAAGCCCTGCGCGCCGGCGCCGGCGAGCCTCTTTATGACCTCTTCCGTAAGCATTGTGCCGTTTGTGCCTATGACCGGCGAGAGCCCGGAGGAAGAGGCGCGGCGAGCGATCTCATAGATATCAGGCCTCAGGAGCGGCTCTCCGCCTGTGAGCACGAGCATCGCGCCCGGAGAGAGGCCGGCTATCTCGTCGATTATCCGGTAAGCCTCTTCGGTCGAAACCGCGTCAGGGCCTGCGAGCTCTCCGGCGTCAAGGTAGCAGTGGGCGCAGAGCAGGTTGCATCTCCTGGTCAGGTTCCATGATACGAGAAATGGAGGGGCAGGGGCGTCCATCATCCTTCCATGCCCTTTCTTACCTTGCGCATGAGCTCGGGAGTTACTTCGCTCAAGCCCTCTTTCCTGGCCGCGTCCTCGACCATGCCCTTGACTATACCCCTCGCGAACTGCGGTATGCGCGAGAGTATGAGCTCGGCCTCCCCTGTCCAGGCGATGGAGTCCCTGCCTTTAAGCTCCGGCGTGAAGCCGTTCGATGAGACGAGTACGTGGCACTCTGCCTCCCTGAGGCAGTTCTCGGTCACGGAGCCTATGTCGAGCCCTTCGACCGCATGGGCGCCGACTCTCCCGAGGACGAGCATGAACGGGCGGGCAATCCTCACGTGCTTTATTATCTCGTCAGAGGCCTTGCCTGAAAGGAGATTCGTCCTTATCCGAGCGCCCTTCGAGGCGGCGATCCGTTCCGCGGTATCGAGGTGGCCCCTGTATATCCTGGCCAGCCCCTTGTCTATTATCTCGTCGTGGAGCCTCTCCTGCTCCCTGAACCTGAAGAGCCTTCCTGCCTCGTCGTCGAGAACTCCGGCAAGGGAGCGGAAGGCGGTCTGATGGAACATGGGGTCGAACGCGCTTACGGCCTCTACCTCGCAGTGGAAGATATTCGCGAGATCGAGCGCAGCGAGAAGGCCCCCGAACGATTGCGGGCTGCCGTCGATGGCGACTGTTATTCCCTTTCCTGCCTCAAGGCTCTCCCCGGCCACGAGGACGTCCGTCCTGGCCCTGCGCGCTACCCTTTCGGCGACGCTCCCAATCCTGCCGGTCTCTGTCCTGCCGAGTCCGAGCCTGCCGAGGGCTATAAGGCTGTAGCCGCCTTCAGCGGCCTCTTTCAGTATCTCCTCGAAGTTCTTGCCTTCCCTGCTCATGCCCTTTGCCGGGATGAGCGAGCCCTGTGCCTTCGCGAGGAATACGGCCGAGTAGGAGTCCGAAATTATCCTGAGGCCCCTGGTGATGAGGGTGTCGTGGACCTCCCTCGTATTTTTTATCTCCTCTTCGCGCCTGTATTCCTCGGGCAGGCCGTCTTCCATCTCGCGGAAGCGTGCGTTGTGAAGTCTGGCGGCATAGACGTGGAGGCCGGTGAGGGAGTACGACGAGGCGCGGGCGATCGCGACCGCCAGATCAGAGGCGGTGATGGAGTGGGCGGAATTATCGAGGCAGACGAGTATATCTCCGTACATACGGCGGTATTTTATCCCAACTCGCGGTCTTTTAGAAAATCTTTTTGAGCCCGGCCTATTTTCGGTACGCCCAGAGTACGAAGAGGCTTAAGAGGATGATCACGACAAGGGGCAGGCTTATGATGTGTATCTTTATGAACTCGACCATGGTCGCGTAAAAGGCCTCCTCGACCGTGAACCTTCCGGGGTAGAAGGATTTGAGGTAATGAATCTCCTCAACCGAATGGAGGGAAAAGGCGATTATAAGGAGCAGGCTTGCAATGATAATGGCAATAAGGGCGGGTTTTAGTATCTTCATCTGGCCAGCCTTGAAGTTTTAAACAGGCTGCTGAAAAAGTCCATCTGCTTTGTTATCTTCGTCGCTCGTCACTGCGGCGTACGATAAAGAGTACGCCTCATTCCTCGCTCCTCGACGCCTCGCATATGGAGCTTTTTGAGCAGCCTGTGCGCCTATAAAAAATATTCGTTTCAGCTAAATCCAAGTATATCGGAAAACGGTCTGCCTGAAATGGAAGAGGACGGCCTTCGTTGAATTGGAGAGGACCGGATGAAGCGGAAGGTTCTGTCCCGTCAGATCAGGTGATGTCTTCGCACTCCTCAGGGTCGTCGCACAGGCCGTGGTAGTCGCGGTCGCTGCACTCTATCTTCTCGAAGTAGTTGGTCTTCGGGTTGTAGGCGTAGATTACCCCGGTCGCGATATCGTAGTACCAGCCGTGCAGGCGGAGCTTCTCTTCATCGACCGCCTCCGCTATGAGCGGGTAGGTCTTGAGGTTGTCGAGCTGCTGTATTATGTATTTCTTCTCGGTCATCTCTATCCTGGCCTTGTACGAGGGGTCGTGGCTGTGCTGCATGACGGCATCCTTCACCTCGGAGGCCGTGCTCACCCAGTCCTTCAGGTTGGGCATATCCGAGAGCTCCTTCTCGTCGGACCAGAGCGCCTTCAGGGCCCCGCAGTCCGAGTGCCCGCAGACGACGACGTCCGTGACCTTGAGCTTCATGATGGCGAACTCTATGGCCGCGGCCGTGCATGTCTTCTTCCTCATGGTCTCGTTCGGCGGCACGATGTTGCCTACGTTCTTCACGATGAAGAGCTCGCCGGGCTTGCTCTGGGTGATGAGGTTCGGGTCGACCCTGGAGTCTGAGCATGTGAAGAAGAGGACGTCGGGAGACTGGTTCTTCCCTAACTCCTTGAAGAACTCCGCCTCCTGCTTGTATCGCGTCTCCTGGAACTTGCGGATGCCTCTATATAGCCTGTCCATAAAATCCTCCGGGTCAAACTGAGATACTGGAACGACCGGGAAAGGGCTCTGAAGCCCCTCCCGCGGGCCCCTAATAGGGTGTTGAAAAAGTCCATCCATGGCTTTTTCAACTACGGTTTGGCCGAAGTGAATCCGGCCAAACCTCACAAATTGCTCGCCCTAACAGGCCTCACAATTTGGCAATCCATCCATGGATTGCCTTAGCAGGGTGTTTTCAACACCCTGCTAAAACAGCCCTATCTGCGCTGGTTGAGCCTGTGGAACCGTCCGTTTATCGAAGACGCTTATCCGCCCGAACTCTCCGTCGTAGCCCGGGACGACCGATATATCGCCGTTTCTCACTCTTTCGATGGCCGACGCGACCAGCCCTCCGCACGAGTCCCTCAGCGCCCCGCCGTCCATGTCGAGAAGGTAGCTGAACTCTGGAGCCGCTGAGACGAGCCGCCTGTACTCCCTGCGCACCTTTACGGACGCGGTGCCGACATTCATTGCCGAGGCGAGTATCTCCTCGAGCGGCACGAGGTGCCTGGCCGGTATGGCGTTCTCCGGGATATATCCCGAAGGCCTGTCAGCCAGATCCTCCACCCTTGAGAGCACCCCCACGGTAAGGCCCTTTCCGCAGACCGGGCAGTTGCCGGAGAGCGCCCTGGTCTCTCGCGGGTCGAGCCTCACCCCGCAGGCCCTGTGGCCGTCGGAATGGTACTTGCCTTCCTCCGGGTAGAACTCGACCGTGTAGAGGAACCTTTTATTGTCCTTGTTTATGAGGATATCCCTGATTTCGTAATAGTCCATATCGCAGTCGAAGACGTTCGCCTCCCTGCCGAGCTTGGAGGGCGAGTGCGCGTCCGAGTTGGATATGAGGGTCACCCGGTCAAGGGCCGAAACCCTCCAGTTCATCGCCGGGTTGGACGAGAGCCCTGTCTCGATGGCGTGGATGTGCAACGAGTACTCGCCGAAGCATTCGTCTATCGAGTCAAAACCGGATTTCGAGCCGAAGATGGAGAACCAGGGCGTCCAGGCGTGGGCGGGCACGAGCATGGCCTCGGGAGAGGCGTCCATCACTATCTTGACGAGGTCTATGGCGGAGAAGCCGAATATCGGCCTTCCGTCGGAATTTATGTTGCCAAGCGATGAGAACGCGGCGTTTATCCGCCTTGCCGCCTCGATGGTGGGAGAGAAGATGAGGCTGTGGACCTTTCGGGTCTTGCCGCCCTGCGAGAAGATGTTGCTGACCTCCGCGGAGAGCATGAAGCGGACGTCGTCCCTGCCGTCTCCCTTTTTCAGTACGAAGAGCCCGTTCCCCGTGGGTTCGAGCTTTTCTTCAATGGAGGCAAAGTGCGCGGGATGGGTGAAATCGCCTGTGCCGATTAGCCCAATTCCCTTTAACTTTGCCCAGAGCGCGAGGGTTTCGAGTGTCATTTCCCTGCTCGTCGCCCTCGAGTATCTGCTGTGGATGTGCAGGTCGGCTATTATCCGCATAAAATTCTTCTGTCAAATCAACAAGTTAAGTGATTATCTTTGCTTATGCAGTCCTCTGCGTTCACCTGCCGCCCGTCAGGCAGGGTTGGGGTTATTTACTTTTTACAATAAAATCAGGGGGTTTTGAAAGATGGTCGAAGCCGTAGTGCCGGATGGTACGGAACTATAGCACGGAAGACCGTGAAAGGGAAGCCCAAAGTTCCATAAATGCGGCCGTTGCAAGCCGATCTTGGAAGGCATGCCGCGTTACCGGCCGGGCTATATCCCTATTATGTTGAAGCCTGCGTCGACGTGAAGGATTTCACCGGTCACGCCGCCGGAGAGGTCCGACAGGAGATAGAGCGCGGTCCTCGCGACGTCCTCCTGGGTAACGTTCCTTCTCAAGGGCGCCTTGGCCTCGACGATGTCGAGTATGTTCTTGAAGCCCGAGATTCCGGCAGCCGCGAGGGTCTTTATGGGCCCTGCCGAGATGGTATTGACCCTTATGCCCCTGGGGCCGAGGTCCGCGGCGAGGTAGCGCGCGCTCGCCTCGAGCGCGGCCTTGGCCACGCCCATGACGTTGTAGTTCGATATCACCTTTTCGCTCCCGTAGTAGCTCATGGCGATTATCGAGCCCTGCCTGCCCTCCATGAGGGGGGCGGCGGCCCTTGAGAGGGCCACGAGTGAGAAGGCGCTTACGTCCATCGCGAGCTTGAAGCCGTCCCTGGAGGTCGAGATGAACTCTCCCTTGAGCTCCTCTTTCTTCGCGTAGGCGACCGAATGGACGAGCGAGTCAAGCCCGCCCCATTCCTTCTTGAGCCTGTTGAATACTGCCTCTATCTGGCTGTCGTCGGTGACGTCGCAGGGAAGGATGAGCCTGGAGCCGAGGGATTCGGCAAGGGGCCGCACCCTCGATTCGAGCGCCTCGCCGGCGTAGGTGAAGGCAAGTTCCATCCCCTCCCGGTGAAGGATCTCGGCGATGGCCCATGCTATGCTCCTGTCGTTGGCCACCCCGAAGATTACGCCTTTTTTGCCATTGAGCATTCCCATTAACTTCTCCCCTCTGGTAACGGTTTTCAAGGAAACTACCTTCTAACATTAATCTGCCGTGGTTTCAACTGCTTTTCCCTTTTTCATGTTGCCGGGTGCGGCCATTTCCGATAGAATCACTATAAAACGGGTGCCGGGGGTTCATTGATGATGTTCGAGCATATGGAAGAGAAAGAGGCCGTAAAGACGGCCGCGCTCATTGAGGTGAACGGCTACCGGTTCTACAAGCTCATGGCCGAGAAGACCGTCAACAAGGAGGCAAGGACGGTCTTCAAAAAGCTCGCCGACGACGAGAAGAGGCACCTGAAGCTCTTAGAGACCCGTTTTTTCCCTGAAGCCGGGTTTTCGGAACAGATAACCGAAGAGGAGATAGAGATAGAGGACTTCATAGAGAAGGAGGGCAGGGCCGACATATTCACCAAGCGGATAAACGTCGACGACCTCGTGCGCTCCATAGACGACCCTAAAAAGGCGCTCAAGGTGGCCCTTGATACTGAAAAACATTCGGTCAGATATTTCGAAGGTCTCTCGATCATATCAAAAACAGAGGAAGGCAGGCGCATGTACAAGGAGCTTGCCGAGGAGGAGAAGTCCCACGTCGCGCAGATAGAGGCCATGATGGCCGGGTAATTGTTTTTTCTTTGTTTACTTTCTTTTCAAGTGAATTCCCGTTTTCCGCAGAGATTGAGGCAATAGCCGGGTAATGGCGCGCAGGAGTTTACGAACCGTTTTTTCTTTGCTTACTTTCTTTTTTTCAAAAAAGAAAGTAAGAGTGATATAATCCACGCATGCCTGAGCTCAGACTCAACGTAATAACGCGGGAATGGGTCATCATAGCGACCGAGCGCGCCAAGCGCCCCCGGGACTTCAGGAACAACAAGGAAAGGCCGCACCGTCCCGAATACCTCTCCACCTGCCCCTTCTGCCCCGGCAACGAGCACAAGACCCCGGCCGAGCGTTTCAGGGTCGTTCAAGGCGACGGCTGGCGCATACGTGTCGTAGCGAACAAATTCCCGGCCCTGTCCATTGAAGGCGAAAAAAAGAGGCTCTCTGACGGGATAAGGAGGACCATAGCCGGCGTTGGCATCCACGAGGTCATGGTGGAAACTCCGGTCCATAACCTCGCGACCGCCCTCCAGCCCTTGTCCCACCTCGAGGACCTCATCCGCGTATACAAGGCCAGGTTCATAGAGGCCAACCAGGACCCGAGGACAGAGCATACGATCATCTTCAAGAACTACGGGGAGGGCGCCGGGACGTCTTTAGAGCACCCGCACTCGCAGATCATCGCGACCCCGGTGGTGCCGGTGCAGTTCAGGGACAGGGTGCAGGCCGCGCTCCATTACTTCGACGACACCGGCGAGTGCCTTGTATGCTCTGTCCTGAAAAAGGACAGTGAGGACGGCTCCCGTGTCATCCTGGACACGGAGCATTTCATGACCTTCATCCCGTACGCGGCGCTCTCGCCCTTTCATACCTGGCTATTCCCGAAGAGGCACTCCGCCTCCTTCGCCTCCGTGACCGAGGAGGAATTGAAGGATCTTGCCCTGCATTTGAAGAACATCCTCTCAAAATTCCACTACGGCCTCGACGACCCGGATTATAATTATGTAATAAGGTCCTCGCGGCCGCAGGACAACGCCAACGTCTACTGCCACTGGTACTTGAGCATCGTGCCGAGGATAACCATGGCGGCCGGCTTCGAGCTCGGCAGCGGCATGTTCATCAACTCAAGCCTCCCGGAGAAGAACGCGGAGTACCTGAGGTCGATAAAGACAGAATAGCCTTTGACGAGGAGGGGCGCGTGCCCGAGTACAGGAACCCGGCGCCTACGGTGGACATCATAATCGAGCTTCAAGGCGGAATTGTGCTCATCGATAGGAAGAACGAGCCTCAAGGCTGGGCCCTGCCCGGCGGCTTCGTCGATTATGGCGAGAGCCTCGAGGACGCTGCGAGGAGGGAGGCCCACGAGGAGACCTCGCTGAAGATAAGGCTCAAGGCTCAGATGCACGCATACTCCGACCCGGGGAGGGACCCGAGAAGGCACACGCTCTCGGTCGTCTTCGTGGCCGAGGCGGACGGCGCGCCAGAGGCAGGGGACGACGCCAAGGGCGCCGGTGTCTTTACAGAGAGGAACCTGCCCGATACAATAGTCTTTGACCACCGGCAGATAATCATGGACTATTTCGAGTGGAAGAGGGAGGGATGGAAGGTCTTCGATTACTAAAAATTGTTATTTTTCCTGATCTCTGTGTCAGGGCGGAAATAAAAATGCTCACATATACACTACATATGCTGCGCTTTTTATTTCCACCCTTCCTTGACCTCAGAAAAAATTCCTAATTTTTAGCAGGGTGTTGAAAAACACCCTGCTAAGCAATCCATGGACGGATTGCCAAATTGCGAGACTGAAAAAGTCGAGCAATTTGTGAGGCTTGGTCGAATTCACTTCGGACAAGCCGTTGTTGAAAAAGCCATGGATGGACTTTTTCAACATCCTGTTAGAGTGACTTTACTCGTCTGAAATTCCGTTCCGATAATCCGTAAAAAAAACTAGAGAAAGGATGAGAGCGATGAAAAAGAGAGCCGTCTTTTCCATGGCAGTCCTTTACTTTCTGCTGTCTGGTTTCACATGGGGCGGCGGGGACTACCGGACGCCATACGACATGAGACTCGAAGACGTCAGGGGCGGGCAGTCCTACGCCAGGGTGGAGTTTGAAAGCATGACGTACATGCCTGGAAATCTGAGCATGGGCATTAACTTCTACGGCCTTGAGCCAAATACCCTCTACACGGTCTGGTACGCGAACGAGAAGGGCGAGAGGGCGCCGGCTGGCGTGAGCGGCAACGTATTCAGGACCGATGGCGGCGGCAAGGGGAGATACGTTACGTCTGTCGACGCCTACTATCTCGACGACTGGGATAATATAGAGGTCTACGCCCACCCGGACGGCAACCCGTCAAACACGATGGGCATGGTCGCCGTTCTCAAGGGTGAGCTTTTGGGCTGACCCTCCCGGAATGAGAAGGCCCGGCTCCTGCCGGGCCTTCATTCGTAAAATAATTCTTGAAAAAAATCCATAAAAATGATATGGTGCATGCCTCAATTTAAGAAAGTATTGGTAATTGCAACAAGATATTGCAATTATTCGTATTTTTCTTTTATGATGATATTACATCAGGAGGGGGTTGTGAAAAAAACGGCTATTACGATACTGAGTCTGTTTCTGCTGGCGTCATGCACTTCGTTGAGCACTTTGGAAAAGACTAAGCTCGCGGAACTTGAAGCCAAGGGCATCAGGGTGCCTCATGAGGAGGTCAAAAATCCCGGAGCAGCTGGGGCTCTCAACTTCCTTCCAGGCTTCGGCAATTTCTATCTTGCCATCGGAACGAACGAGAGTGAGCACTGGGCATACGGTTTCCTGAACCTGCTCTTCTGGCCCATTTCCATCGTATGGAGTGTGCCTGAGGCTGCCATCGACGCGACTACGATAAACAAGAGGAATACCGTTTATTATTATTCTTACGGTCCCGGAGTGCAGGAACTCCAGAGGGCATCGGCACCTCAAGCGCCTGCCCCTGTTGTACCGGCAAGCGTTCCGGCCGTGGTTCCGGCTTCAGCCCCAGTACCTGCCGCACCTGTGCCCTCCGCCAATTAATCTCGACTGGATTCGGGGCAGCCCAATCGGGCTGCCCCCATTTTTTTCCATCTTATGTTCATGAACGCCCCCTTGTGTCTCGCATCGGCAAAATCATTTCGGAATCTTTCTTTTGTGATATAATTCCAACGCCTTTCCACTAAATATAGCCACCTTTTTGCTCGGCGAAATTGAGGACTCATGAGGGCTATGAAGAAGGCTGCCGCAGCGGTCCTGTGCCCGCTCTTGCTTGCGTCATGCTCCGCGCTGACGCCGATGGAGAAGAACATGATAGAGGAGCTCGACGCGAGGGGCCTGGCTGTCCCGAAGGAGGAGTACAAGAGGCCGTCCACCGCCGGGGCGCTCAACGTGCTGCCGGGCTTCGGCAACTTCTATCTCGCGTACGGGACGAGTGAAGGCGGGCAGTGGGTCTATGGTCTCGTGAACATGGCCCTCTGGCCGTTGTCAATTGCCTGGAGCGTCCCCGAGGCCTATATAGACGCCTCGACCCTCAATAAGAAGCTCACTGTGGACTATTACGTCTTCGGCCCTGGCCGGGACGAGATAAAGGATACGCTGGAGAGCTTCGAGCCTGCGCCAGAGGTCCCAAAAAGGGTAAAGACGTCTCCGAGCAGGATGCTCGATAGTACCAGCACTTATTAAAAAAAAAGGGGCGGCCCGACTGGCCGCCCCTTTTTTTTTTAAATCCGCCGCTGTTTTTCCTTCATCAGCCCCCGAGCTTCTCCTTGAGGAGCCTGTTTATCACCTGCGGGTTGGCCTTGCCCCTGGTGGCCTTCATGGCCTCCCCGACGAAGAAGCCGAAGAGAGTTGTCTTGCCCGACCTGTAGCGTTCTACGTTGTCCGGGTTCGCCTTTATTATCCCGTCGACTATGCTTGCGAGCTCGTCCTCGCCGGAAATCTGCGTAAGGCCCTTTGCCTGGACTATATCGGCGGCGCTCTTGCCGGTCCTGTACATCTCCTCGAAGACCTCTTTGGCTGTCTTGCCGCTTATCTGTCCGGACTTGACGAGCTTTATTATTTCGGCCACGCCCCTGGGCGTAACAGGGCAGTCCTTTATGTCGCGGTTGTCCTCCTTCAAGAGCCTGAGTACCTCTCCCATGACCCAGTTCGAGGATACCTTGGGCTCTCCTGTCTCCTTTACGGCCTCTTCATAGTAATCGGCGAGGTCGCGCGAAGAGGTAAGGACGCCAGCGTCATAGGCCGGTATGCCGTAGAGCGAGATGAACCGCTCCCTCTTGGCCTGCGGGAGCTCCGGAAGAGTTGCGCGAAGGCCCTCAACCAGGCTCTCTTCGACGACAAGGGGAAGCAGGTCAGGGTCAGGGAAGTACCTGTAGTCGTGAGCCTCTTCCTTCGAGCGCATGGATGCGGTTATGCCCTTCGACGAATCAAAGAGGCGGGTCTCCTGCACGACCTTGCCGCCTGAGTCGACTACATCTATCTGCCTCTGTATCTCGTAGTCTATGGCCTCCTTGACGAACTTGAAGGAGTTCATGTTCTTGATCTCGGCCTTTGTGCCGAGCTTCTCGGCGCCGGCAAGGCGCACCGAGACGTTGGCGTCGCAGCGGAAGCTCCCTTCCTCCATGTTGCCGCTGCATATGCCGAGGTAGACGAGTATGTCTCTTAGCGCGCGGAGGTACGCCTGCGCCTCTTCGGACGTGCGCATGTCGGGCTCGCTGACTATCTCTATTAAGGGCACGCCCGCGCGGTTGAGGTCAACGAAGCTGTATGCGTCGTCTTCTGGCCCCTCGCCGTGGAGGAGCTTCCCGGCGTCCTCTTCCATGTGGATGCGGGTTATGCCGATGCGCTTCCGGCCCGACTCCAGGTCGATATCGAGCCAGCCGTGTTCTGCAAGAGGCTCTGTGTACTGCGATATCTGGTAGCCCTTTGGAAGGTCGGGATAGAAGTAGTTCTTCCTCGCGAAGACGCTCTTGCCGTTTACCTTGCAGCTGGTCGCGAGCGCCATCTTCACGGCGTACTCGACCGCCTTCCTGTTGAGGACCGGGAGCACGCCGGGGAGACCCAGGCATACGGGGTCTACCTGCGAGTTGGGCTCTGAGCCGAACTTCGTCGAGCACCCGCAGAAGAGCTTCGAGCTCGTGAGGAGCTGGGCGTGGACCTCAAGGCCGATTACCGCTTCGTATTTCATTTTTGTCCCTTTTCAGTCATTTTATGATCAGATTCTTCGGTCGCTTCGCTTCCTCAGAATGACATACCTGAATCAAAGCGCGGGTCTTCTCTTATGCCATTCCGTCGCCTGCTCGTACGAACATGCGGCGCGGAGCACCGTCTCCTCGTCAAGGGGCTTGCCGAGTATCTGCAATCCTATCGGAAGGCCGCCCTTCGTGAACCCGCAGGGGACCGATATGCCGGGCACCCCGGCGAGGTTGCAGGATATGGTGAATATGTCCGAGAGGTACATTGTAAGCGGGTCTTCGACCTTCTCGCCTATCCTGAATGCCGGAGTCGGGGCCGTCGGCGTGGCGATGACGTCGCACCTCGTGAAGGCCGCGTCGAAGTCGTTCTTCACGAGCGTCCTCACCTGAGAGGCCTTCTTGTAGTAGGCGTCGTAGTAGCCGGCGGCGAGGGAGTATGTGCCGAGCATTATCCGGCGTTTCACCTCGGGCCCGAAGCCCTCGTCCCTGGTCTTCTTGTACATGTCCATGAGCCCGCCCGTCCTGTTGACGCGAAGGCCGAACCTCACGCCGTCGTACCTGGCGAGGTTGCTCGACGCCTCTGCCGTGGCTACGAGGTAATAGACAGCGACAGCGTATTGCGTGTGCGGAAGGGTTATCTCGACAAGCTCGGCTCCGAGCGCCTTCAACGTATCGAGCGCCTTTTTCACGGCGGCGTCGACTTCAGGGTCCATGCCTTCGATGAAGTATTCCTTCGGTATGCCGACCTTGAGGCCCTTTATGCCTGCCTTGAGCTTCGCCGTATAATCCGGCACAGGCGAGTCTATCGACGTGGAGTCGAGATGGTCTCTTCCCGCGATCGCATTGAGCAGGATGGCCGCGTCCTCGACATCCTTTGTGAGCGGGCCTGCCTGGTCAAGGGACGACGCGAAGGCTATCATGCCGAACCTCGATACCCTGCCGTATGTGGGCTTGAGGCCGACGATGCCGCAGCACGAGGCAGGCTGCCTTATCGAGCCTCCGGTATCGGTTCCGAGAGAGGCTGAGCACAGAGAAGCCGCTACCGCCGCGGCGGAGCCGCCCGAGCTTCCTCCCGGGACCCTGTCCAGGGCCCAGGGGTTAAGGGTCTTGCTGAAGGCCGAGTTCTCGGTAGATGAGCCCATCGCGAACTCGTCCATGTTGTTCTTCCCGAGTATCACCGCGCCCGCCGCCTTGAGCCTTCCTACTACTGTCGAATCATAGGGCGGGACGAAGTTCTCGAGTATCTTCGAGGAGCAGGTGGTACGTATGCCCTTTGTGCAGAAGATGTCCTTTACGGCGACGGGCACGCCGGTGAGCGGGGTGACGCCCTCGTCCTTCGAGATGCGTACGTCCGCGGCCTCGGCGGATTTAAGGGCATCTTCGGAAGAGACGGTCACGAATGCGCGCACCCTGGGCTCGACGGCTTCTATCCTCTTCAGATAGGCCTTCGTGGCCTCTACCGACGAGACCTCTTTCTTTTTGAGCTTCTCCGATAGTTCGTGTATGGTCAAAGAGGTAAGGTCCAAGATATTCTTCTCCTGTTGGTTTCTATCTCTACTCGATTATCTTCGGGACCTTGAAGCAGCCGCGCTCGGCCTCAGGCGCGTTCCTCAAGGCCTCTTCGCGGGGGAGCGATTCCCTGAGGGCGTCCTCCCTTAACGCGGTCTCGAGGGGCACCGTATAGGTCGTCGGCTCAACGCCCGTCGTGTCGAGCTCGGAGAGCTTATCGACGTAGCCGAGTATGCGCGTAAGCTGCGTGGTGTAGAGCTCAGTCTCTTTTTCCGTGAGCGCGAGCCTCGCGAGGTCTGCCACCTTCAAGACGTCTTTTTCTGTTATCGACATGGATACGCCCTTTCGAATTCATTCTCAATCAATCTCCTTAACATACATGGGTTGGCGTTGCAAGCGCGATTGAAAAAAAGACGCGGAAGACCTTTTTAAAACTAAAGAAAATCGTATTGACACCGAAATATAGTAATGATAAAAGGTAAGTAGGTTTTCTCTTCAAACACAATCTAAAGGAGGGTTTGATGGCAACCGCAAAGAAGGCCGCAAAGAAGAAGACCACTGCAAAGAAGACCGTCAAGAAGGCCGCGCCGAAGAAGTCCGGCTGCTGCCGCTGATTAGTACCGAGACGGAAGGGGAGAGAGCTTCTCTCCCCTTCCGCAGACAAGCCCGCTCAATACCTCGTTTCTCTTTCCCGCTGCCTTGACAACAAACTGTACTCAAAACCGCGTCCCGCTGAAGTTCGCCCCTGACCTGTTGCGTATCCTGACCGAAATGCTCATGTGGAGTGGAAAATGAAAGTTGCGTTCATGCAGACGTGCCCTGAATTCGGAGATGTTAAGGCGAATGTCGAGGCAGCGGTAAAGAGGATCGAGAGGCTGGATGCGGAGCTTGTCGTACTGCCGGAGCTCTTCTCGACCGGATACCAGTTCCGGAGCAGAAAAGAGTGCATGGAGCTATCTGAAGAGCTCTCCTCGAGCTATGCGGTAAAGAGGCTCAAGGAGGCAGCGGCGGACAAGGGGGCCTGCATAGTGGCCGGTCTCGCGGAGAGGGATGGAAGGAAGGCCTATAACTCGGCAGTGCTCGTCGGCCCCAGGGGGCACATCGGCACCTACCGCAAGGCCCACCTCTTCTGGGACGAGAAGAAGTACTTCGATAAAGGCAACACGCCCTTCAGGGTATACAAGGCGGGCAAGGCCAGGGTCGGCATCATGATATGCTTTGACTGGGTCTTCCCCGAGGCCGCGCGCACGCTCTCCCTCATGGGCGCCGAGATCATCTGCCACCCGTCGAACCTGGTCCTTCCCTTTTGCCCTGACGCGATGATAACCCGCTCGATCGAGAACAGGGTCTTTACCATAACAGCCAACAGGGTCGGGACAGAGGCCCGGGTAAGGGGCAAGGTCCTGAAGTTCATCGGGACAAGCCAGGTGACGTCTCCAGAAGGAGAGGTCCTTGTCCGGGCCGGAAGGGCCAGGGAAGAGGTGGGCGTGGCCGAGATAGACCCCAGGGAAGCAAGGGTTAAAAATATCACCCCAACGAACCACATATTCAAGGACAGGAGAAAGGACCTTTTCAGGCTGTAGTTGAAAAAAGCTCTTTGAAACCGAGTAGTTATAATCCGCTCCCCGTTGTCCTGCCCTATTTGTATACTGTATACATTTTCCCCTTGACAAAGATTACGAGTTGTTTTATCTTGCCTGCATTCAGGGCGAGCTTAGTATAACAGTTGGAACACTGGCAGGGGGTATTCTGCCCGGTGTATTAACGGGGTATGCATGCTAAATTATCTGCCGATACTTGTGATGATGGCGATCGCCACAGCGATGGCGCTCGGCGTTCTTTTCCTGAGCTTCCTTCTGCGCCCGAAGAACCCCTACAGGGAGAAGCTCGCACCCTGGGAGTGCGGCCTCGAGCCCATCGGCGATGCCAGCACAGGTCATTTCAAGGTACATTTCTTCATAATAGCGATACTCTTCGTGCTCTTCGACGTTGAGACCCTCTTCCTCTTCCCGTGGGCCGTAAACCTCACGGAAAAGGCCCTTGCAATCCCTATTTTCATTGAAATGATAGTCTTCATAGTCGTCCTGGCCATAGGTCTCGTATACGCGTGGGCAAAGGGCGCCCTGGATTGGGTTTAAAGGTTAATGGATAATTTTTCCCGTAAAGATCAGGTTGGCGGCTTGCCCCAGTCCGGCGGAAAGTTAGAGGATTCCTTCCTTTTCACGACGCTCGAGAACGTCGCCGAGGTCTTGAGGACAAACCCGATCGTAAACAAGGTCAAGGAGCACAACATCACCAGGAGCGTTGCGAACTGGGGAATTTCCTCGTCGCTCTGGCCCATGTCCTTCGGCCTTGCCTGCTGCGCCATAGAGATGATAGCCACGGCCTGCTCGAGGTACGACACCGACAGGCTCGGCATAGTCTTCAGACCCTCGCCGCGCCAGTCGGACGTCATGATAATCGCCGGCACCATGACAAAGAAGATGGCCCCGCTCTTGAAGAGGCTTTACGACCAGATGGCCGAGCCCAGGTACGTCATCGCCATGGGCGGGTGCGCCTCGGCCGGCGGCCCCTATAACACCTATGCAGTCGTGCAGGGCGCTGACCTCGTGGTGCCCGTCGACGTCTATATCCCGGGCTGCCCTCCGAGGCCCGAGGCCCTTATCTTCGGCTTCCTGCAGCTCATGGAAAAGATAAAGAGGGAGAGCCCGTTCGTCCTCGAGCAGAAGAAGATAAAGGGCTTTGAGGGGGCCTGCAGATGACCCGTTTCGACAAGAAGCCTGAGCTCATAGCCAGGCTCAAGGACACCTTTCACAACAATATAATCGAAATCTCGCATTTCAGGGACGACCTCACCGTTGTCGTTGACCCTGTAGCGCTCGTGCGCCTGATGGAGTTCCTCAAGACCGACAACGACTTCAGGATGAACTACCTGGTCGACGTCTGCGGGGCGGACTACCTGCCTCGCGCGCCCAGGTTCGAGGTCGTCTACCACCTCTACTCGATCTTCAACAGGCAGAGGATCAGGGTCAAGGTCAGGGTGAACGACAAGGAGTCGGTGCCGAGCGTCACCGGCGTGTGGGCCTCCGCCGGCTGGCCCGAGCGCGAGACCTATGACATGTTCGGCATTACCTTCGAGGGCCACCCGGACCTGAGGCGCATATACCTGGCCGAGGACTGGGAAGGGTATCCGCTCCGCAAGGACTACCCTCTGAGGGGATACAAGGACAAGTACAACCCATTCGGGGAAGAGAAGGAATAGCGAGCCGATTCCATGTCCGGGATAATCACTGAAATAGAAAGCGCCGACATGGCCACAAAGGAGTTGACCCTCCACCTCGGGCCTCAGCACCCGTCGAGCCACGGCGTCCTGCACCTTGTGATAAAGCTGCAGGGCGAACGCGTGACAGACTGCCAGCCGGAGATAGGCTATCTGCACAGGGGCACCGAGAAGATAGCGGAGAACCTCCTCTATCACCAGTTCGTGCCATATACCGACAGGCTCGACTACATGTGCGCCATGAGCAACAACCTGGCGTACGTCATGGCCGTAGAGAAGCTCCTGGGGCTGGAAATACCCGAGCGGGCCAAGTATATAAGGGTCATAGCCGCGGAGCTCTCGAGGATAGCCGGGCACCTCATGGGTATCGGCGCGTGGGCCGTGGACCTCGGCGCCATGACCATCCTCCTCTACGCGATAAGGGAGAGGGAGATAGTCCTCGACATATTCGAACAGGTATGCGGCGGACGCCTTACGCCGACCTACATGAGGGTGGGCGGCGTCAGGCACGATTTCACCGACGAGGTCAAGCAGTCCTGCCGCGAGCTCGTGAAGATGCTGCCCGGCAAGCTCGACGAGTACGAGACGATACTCACGGGCAACAGGATCTGGCTCGACAGGAACAAGGGCGTCGGCCGCATCTCGGCCGACCAGGCGATAAACCTGGGGCTCTCCGGCCCGGCGCTTCGCGCCAGCGGCGTCAAATGGGACATCAGGAAGGACGAGCCATATCTTGTCTACGACAGGGTGGACTTCGACGTGCCGACAGGCGAGAACGGAGACTGCTTTGACAGGTACATGGTGAGGATGGTAGAGCTCCGTCAGTCGGTCCGCATCATCGACCAGTG
>Ga0209324_10000227_pt1 | contig 38277 bp, 58 predicted proteins | sample Rifsed19ft3_FD_184015 | JGI IMG/M metagenome (GOLD analysis project Ga0209324, IMG submission 184015) | Soil microbial communities from Rifle, Colorado, USA - sediment 19ft 3 (version 2) | ecosystem: Environmental > Terrestrial > Deep subsurface > Rock core/Sediment | place: Rifle, Colorado...
GATCACTTTCTGGCCGCGCTATTCGGGGGCAATCGACTGGTGATCTATCGCGTCGAGCGCGACGAGGAAGTGATCGCAGCGTGCCGTGAGGCCGCAACGAACTTCTGGGAGCGTCACGTCATTCCCGACATTCCACCGCCCGTGGATGGCTCGGACGAGTGGACGCGCTTTTTGAAGTCGAGGGCTCAGCGGTTCGAAAAGTACCTCGACGTCGTGGAGCTCGATCCGGACATACGCGAGCAGGCAGTGGCGTCGGTCAATCTACTCGCTCTCGCCAAGGAAGCGGAGAAGGATGCCGAAGCACTGAAGGCGCTACACGGCAATCGGCTGCGCGACCTCATCGGTGAGCACGCTGGACTCGTGCTGCCTGGCTCGCGCGTCCACTGCAAGCAAAACAAGCCGAGCCAGATCGTGGACTGGGAGTCCGTGGCCAAGGTCTGCGGACAGAGCTTCCCGCATTTCGACGAGGTCGTAAAGCTGAACACACACGAGAAGCCGGGCAATCGGCCCCTGCTGCTCAAGACCACGAAAGAGAGCAATCGACCATGAGTAGCAATCCCGCAGGATCATACTCCCCTCAGTCGCTCGCCAAGGCCGAGCCCCAGGGCCTGGCCACTACGAATGAGACCGCGTCCTCGGTCCTGGCCGCGCAGGCCAAGGCCCTCGTCTCGGCCCGGTACGAGATCGCGATTCGGCAGCCGCGCAATCTCGACCTCGTCCGACAGAAGCTGCTCCTGGAGTGCGAGCGGCCGTCGTTCGCGGCCGTGGCGATCTACCGCAAGCCAGTCGGCAAGGGGATCGAGGGCCCGTCGATTCGGTTCGCCGAGGCTGCGCTCCAGAACATGGGCAACCTCGCGATCGAGACGCCGGCAATCTACGACGACGCCGAGAAGCGGATACTGCGCGTGAGTGTGGCGGACATCGAGACCAACGTCACCCACAGCAAGGACGTGACGGTGCAGAAGACGGTCGAGCGCCGGAGCGTGCAGGACGGTGACACCGTGCTCCGATCGCGCAAGAACAAGGACGGACAGACGGTCTATATCCGGCTCGCGACCGATGACGAGATCCTGAACACCGAGAATGCGCTCGTGTCGAAGGCGCTCCGGACGACCGGCCTTCGCCTGATTCCGGGATGGCTTATCGACGAGTGCATGTCGGCGGTGCGCGCCACCCGGATGAAGAGCGACGCGGAGAATCCGGACGCCGCGAAGAACAAGCTCTTCGACGCCTTCCGCGCGCAGGGCGTCACGGCCGAGGCGGTCTGCGAATGGCTCCGGCATCCCGCCGACGCAATCCAGCCCGCCGAAATGGAGGAGCTGCGCGGAATCTACACCGCGATCAAGGACGGCGACACGACGTGGGCAGAGGTCATGGACGCACGGTGGTCTGAGACGCTCGACCGGAGCGCCAAGGCTGCGGACAAGGCGGGCAAGGCGCTCGATCCCGGAGTCGACCCGCCGAGCATGAGCACCCCGAAGAAAGGGACGGCAGCGGTCAAGGCCGCGATCGCGAGCGGGAAGCCCGCAGCGGCCGGCGGCGGCAAGCCTCCGGCATCGATACCCGAGCGCATCGCAGCTCTCCGGACCGAGATCGCCGATCGCGTCGGCACCGAGCACGCGAAACAGGCGTGGATGGACGCATGTCGCGAGTGTACCGGTGGGCGGCCCTCGACGAGCTGGGACGACAAGGATCTCCAGGCCGTCGCGGAGTACCTGGCCGCGTGGCAGGCGCCGGCCGTGGAGCGCGAGCCTGGAAGCGACGACGGGGACGACGAAGGCTGCATATGAGCACCATCCGTCTCCGATTCGGTCCACGAGACATCCGCAATGTCGATGTACGAGCGATGGATTGCCCGACCCTCACCTGTTTCGTTCCTGCTACGCACACTATCCATTCCAGCGTCGGCGCGTCTGGGTGCGGATCGCGAACGACCAAATGGTACGAATGCAAGACGCGGGACCGTGGTGGTTGCCCGACAGTAAAATCCGATGCCGTCCCGAAGCGGTACCGGAAGGTCAACGGAACATGGAGGCCCACCGATGGATAACGTGATCGAGGACGGCGAGGTCGAGAGTGCTACAGAGACAGAGTAGGCATCACCACCATTCACCAACCAGTGGAACTATCATGATCGACCCAGACAAGGCGCAGAAACAACGCGAGGTACTGAGCCGTAGACGCGACCGTTACCGGAGGTCACTCCGTAAGGGCGGCCGAAGCGCCGGCAATGTACCGGTTCCGACTACACCGTTCGAGCCGATCTCGATTGAGCAATTCGCTTGGAGTTCACCGGGCGGGAGGGGATGCGCGTGAGCCCAACGCCTCTCATGTTCCCGCCGCTTCTTCCGCACTCCCCACGCCGTTGCCGGAGCTGTGACGCGCCCATCTACTGGGCACAAACCGTTTCCTCCGGCAAGGCGATGCCCGTGGACGCGGAACCCGTACCGGACGGCAATGTCGTCCTGCTCGATTGCGGCGGGACCGTCATCGCTCGCGTGCTCGGGCGCGGGGAGACGCCGCCACCTGGGGCTGTGCTGCGGAGGGCGCATCATTCCACTTGCCCGCAAGCCGACACATGGCGGCGGAGAAGACGCTGATCCGCTGCGTAGAGCCACGGATCCCCGAGAGCGGAATGTGACGCTCAGACATGCGGCGCAGGGGAGTCAGGGGCCGGTAGCGTCAGGAGCCCAGAACGAGACGCCGTCCATGTAGTAGGTCCGACCGGAGAACATCGTGGCCACCAACACATCCCCCCAACTGCGGGAACTTGGGCGCACACGTGCAGCTCCATGCCGAGTCCTGCTGGATCTCGGAGCCGTCCACGGGCGGCACATCGGGCGAGCCACAGGCGGACCCAGCCGCCGCCATGCATAGGCTCAGAATGATGGCGACGCTCGCGATGTCGAGAGTGGTGCGAAGTTTGCGGGACATAAGATTCCTTTCAGGGTCGGTAGATCAGGCCAGCCTGCCCAGCAACCAGGCCGGGGCCGAGGGAGAACTCGAGCACGCCTTCCAAGTGGCTGAGGATCGGAGGGGTCAGGACGATGGCCGACGCGAGGTAGCCCGTGGTCGCCATTCCTCCGGCGATTCCCGCTCCCCACCCTGGCGACCGCCGGAGCGGCAACGGCTCAGCCTTCGACTCGGTGACCTCGGTCCGGAAACTCCCGCCGAAAAGACGGAGGCGCGGCTCAGGTGTCATCCGGTAGGCCTCGGCTGCTCCGACGAGGATGCGAGTACCCGCGTCGGTCTGGAGCACGGCTTGAGTGACCTCGATCTCGCCGGTGTCGCCGTCAGAAAGCAGGCACGGTGACACGGCCGGCGCCGTCGGGTCCTGCGGATCGGGAGTGCCTGGCTCCTTGGGGGGCTGCCCCACTGGTACCGGGCCCGTGCTCGCGCGCACGACCAGCACGGGCCGCGCCTCGAGCGCCGCCTGGGCCCTCTCCAAGGCAGCGGAAAACGTGGCCGAGGACGCCCTGGCCTCGTCGAGCTCGGCCTGTAGAGTCGCCCTCGTGGCCTCGTAGACCCGTTCCAGCCCGGCCTTGTCGGCGATCGCGTCATCTCGAGCGCGAGCGAGCGCGGCCGCTGCCGCGCCGGCCGCATTGCAGGCCCGGGCGAAGAGGAGCACGACGACGAATAGCCCTACGACCAAGGCGACCCACCAGAAGGCCCGGACCGCTGACGCCACCGCATCGAAGCGCTCACCCCACGTCATGCGGCTCCTCCTCCGTGATCTCGATGGTAGCTTGCTGATCTAGATAGGTGTCGGCCTCGAGTCGCCTCTTCTCTCGCTCGCGTGCATCCTCCACGTCGCCTCCAAGCACCGCGATCACCGACCCAAGACCATAGTGAATCGTCTCTAGAATCAGGACGACTAGTCTCAGGTCGGTGCATGACAGCTCGGTCATATCAGGCGGGCGGAGTCGACGCCGTCTTAGGCGGCACGAAGATCTTGGTGAAGAGGTTGTACCCACCGGCCGACATGATCGCGGCCATCAGCGCGTCGAGGATCGTACCCACCGACAGGACGCCGGCGGCGAGTTCGGTGCCCAGGGTTCCGAGAATCGCGATCCCGATCGCGACGATAGCGCCGCCCCGGCTCGTCTGCGCCCAGGCCCAGCCTTTGAGCAGGAAGGTCCGGACCACGTAGACGACGCCCGTGAGGATGAAGCCCACGAGGATCGGCCATTTTCGCCCGGTGAAGGCCGTCAAAATGCCAGTGACGACGTCACCAGGGCTAGTCTCGACGGGCGCCGGCGCCGCCTGGGCGAGCGCGAGAAGGGGAAGGACGACGAGAACGATGGCGAGGAAAGACCACAGCGAAATTCTCTTCATGGAGCAGCTCCTTTGTGAGGGTCGAACAGCGCGTAGGCGATGACTGCGCGTCTCCAGGCGGGCAGCTTCTCTTCGACTTCTACGCCGAAGAGCCTACGCGCCTGGTCTTCGGCGAGACGGATGAAGCTCGTCCACTGGTCGGGGTGAATTGTCTGGCAGCCCTCGCTCCCGGTCAATCCGCGAGAGCCCATGTGGATGTTGATTCCGAATTCTCCGGTGTCCTGGTAGGGCGGGTCGCCGTCTCGCGTCACTGTCACCTTGCCGGCACGCTGGCAGAGCGCGAGGTACTTTCCCTTGTGCTCGTCGAACCGATAGACGGGCCAGAACCCGTTGTTCAGCGACGCCATCCCCTTCTGCTGTCCGAAGCCCTGGCCCTCGAGGTACTTCGAGGGATCGACGTTGCCGTTGTAGCTCGCGGTCACGTACTGCGTGTGGATGAAGATCGCGTCGTCGTAGATCCCGCGGTCGTTCCGGTTCGCATCGCCCATCGACGCGAGGTAGTAGCCGCGGATGCCCACGATGAGCAGCGGAAAGTCCTGGGCCTGCGGATACAGCTCGAGCAGCTTCTCGAGCTCGGCCGTCGACAGGCGAGGCTTGGAAGGTGGCAGTATGCTCGTCATGCGACCGGCACCACCTCTGGGCCCACCAGCGCATTGACGACGATCTCCAGTTTGTTCAGCCGGGACTTGAGAGTGCCTATTTCCCGCCCGTGCAGATCGACCGTTTCCTGCATGGGCTTGAATACTCGGATGATGCTCGATTCGATCGACGCGATCTGCTTTACGCCCGCGAGCGCGTGCTCGGATGTCTTCTTGTTTTCGTCGACGAGCACCCTCGTCTCACTCAGCATAACGCGGAGTTCATGGAGGATGATTCTCAGCTCAGCGATCAGGGCCGCGGCTGCCGCCTCTTCGAAGCTTCGGCCACGTGCTGGCTGAGTGGTGCCGGATGGCTTGCGGCGTGGCATCACGGTGCTCCTTTGGCTGGCATGCGGTCGATGATGTCCGTCACTCGATCGGAGAGCCTATCGATGCGTTCGGTGAGCTGCTGCTTCGTCATTGCGATTTGCACGCTGAGTTCATCGTTCTTTATGTGCGAGCGGGTGACTGAGCCAGCACGCTCCTTGTCCCTTTCCTCGATAAGCGAGATGCGCGTCTCGAGCCGAGCGGTCATCTTCTCCGCTACTCGGTCGAGGATGCGTTCCACCGTCGTCTCGAACTGTGAGCTGTCGGTGAACTCCTGAAACGCCGTTCGGAGCCACGCCCGCACCCGGCCCAAAATCACAAGGATGCTCGCCACGAACGAAAAGACCACGAGCAGCGCAATCACCGCGTAGATGAGGAACGGCGTCACCGCTGGATTGAGGGCGGTGCTCATGGGGTTGCACTCGCGCGCGAGAGCGCGCAGGAGAGGGCGGCGAGGGCCAGGATGGCGAGTAACCTATTCACAGTAGGTCAAAAGCCCGGGTGGTCCGTCCGCCAGAACGCGATGAACGTGTTCACGAACGTCTGGTAATTGGACGGGAGCGTAGCCACCGAGCGCGTCGACACGGAACACGAACCTGGAGCAGCCGGATCGCTTGTCGAGGGGCAGACCTCAATTACGCCCGTGAAGACGGTCCCGCCGTTCTTGTTGCTGATGCAGATTGATCTCCACTGTTCGTCCGCGTAGGTCGAGGGACCCGTGAGTGAGACGGTAAGGGCCGCTGCAACGCCGGCCGCAGAGACCGCGAAGAGAAGAAGTGTCGTTCGGATTGCTCGTTTCATGGTGCTATCCTCCGGTTGTGATTGTGACCCACGAATAGGTATCAGCAGCGGCTTTTAGGCAAACACTAACTGTGTCTGTGACGCCCGCGCCACCATTCACGATCCACAGCGTGTTGCGCTGCGTTGCGTCACACGTAGGAGCCGCGGCAGTATTTCCGATCCCAAATCTTGGCATGCCGCTAGGAAGGATCGCAGCAACCTTGGTGGTGCTGTTGTTCATTCTGATCAACTCACCCACGGTCAAGGCTCCAGCAGCAGCATTTATGCCCGTGAACGTAATGGCGGCCTTTGCAGCGTCGACTGTCGCATAGGTGAGAATGGTGACTCCTCCGGTGTCAGGATCGCGCCCTTGGAATGAACTGGCCTGAACTGCAGCGGATGATAAAACCGTACCATTTGAAGCTGTCCAATTGTATTGACAGTTGGAATCCAGACAGAGCTTTGACCCTGTCGCCATGGACAAGGCAACCGCCCCGCTAACCGCCGAAGTGGTCAGGTCCCGCGCCGTTACCCCGGACGTGGTCGAGATGTTGCCGGAGGTCCCGAGCGACGGAAGCGCGCCGCTGGGAGTCACGGAGCCGGTATCTGTCCAGGTCACCGCAGGCGCCGTGACCGTGGCCATGAGAAGTTCCGCGCCAGTCGATCGGCCGTACACCTTGTAGCTCGTGGCGCCTGTGACCGCACCCCAAACGACGACGATGCCATTCGATGCGGCTCCGCCGCTCACCGTGAGGCTCGTCTCGGTCGACGCCAACGTTTCACCCGCCGCATCGAGCGCACTCACTCGGTAGTAGTAGGTCCCGTTATTGAGCGTTCCGGTCGTCGCCGTGAAGGTCGCGTTGACCGGGGTTGCCAGCACCGTCGAGACGAGGCCTTTCGTCTGGACGGTTCCGGTCGAGACCACGCCCGGAGTCGTGACGGGAGCGGTGAACGTGCCCGAGCCGCCGGGCCGGCTGAGCACCTGCCCGAAGGCGAGTGCGGGGAGGAGGGCGAGAAGGAGGATGGCTTTCATGGCGGCCTCAGTACTGCGGCGGCATTATCTGGGGAGGAGCCATCCCTTGCGGTGCCATCTGCCCACCCTGCGGCATCTGAGCGCCCTGCTCTTGCTGCATCCGCTTCGCCCTGAGCGCCTGGAGGTACGCCATCACCTTGCGCTTCTGCGGGGTCATCTGCACCTGCCCGTCGGCTCCCGCATTGTCCCCGCGGTACACGGGTAGCTGCAGGTCAGGGAGCGCGGTATCGGTCTTCGGTCCAAGCTGCACGTCTGGATAGTAGTTCTCGGCCATATTTCCTCCTGGGTCTACTCTACATCATGAACGGGTGAGCCCTCTTGCGTCCCACGTGGCACAGAGGGACGATGTGCTTGCAGGGGATAGCCGGATCCGGCGACAAGGCGGCTTCCCACCCTCCTTCCCCTGCATTCCAGTGGGTTTGCCCGTGGGAGGGCATCATGCCGTACCTCTTCGCAGTCCTTGCGGTCCTGTCGCTCGCGCTGTACGTTCTCGGTCCTTGGGTCGTAGGTCTGATCCTGATCCCCGCGTTCCTTCTCGCCAAGGGCTTCATGCGCTGGATGGGTGTTGCCCTCGTTGCGCTGGCGCTTTCCGCTCCCGCAGTCTCTCGCGCCGAGTCCGTTGAGGACTGCATGGAGTACGGGGATTGCGTGTTGGCGAACCACTCCGTGCTCTTCTGTCATAGCTCCATCCGTGATCATGTGAAGTGATCGGTGCGGGAGTCATCTGCACCTCTACGGCTCCGCCAGAAAATGTATGCAATCAAGATACACCCTGTCATTGCCACTGAAAGCACTGCTGTGTGAGGCCGCCGTGATTGATCCGTCGCTTGCGACCGAATAGAGTCCTGCTGCATATCCAGCAACCGAAGCATCGTAGGTTTCCCCAGTGAAAAAGCGCGTATTCGCTGGTCGGTACCCTGTCGGAAGCACGAAAACGATGTTGCTTGCTCCAGTTGCCCACGTTGCGCCCCCCTTGAGATGAACGACACCATCTCGGTCTTTCCAGTAAGCCAATCCGCTGATGGCTGTCCAATTGGCCGTTGGCGTGATTTCGACTGGCGAAGGCGCTGCGAACGAGTCCCCATACCGCATTGCGTCGGTTGCGGCAGAAGGAGCGCCCAGGCCGGACGCCACGCCGCCACCCAGCGCAAGGCCCACGAAGAACCCCTTTCCGACATTCGAGACGTAGGCTTTCTCGACCCCGGCCACCCGAACTGAGAGCGCCTTCGCCGCCGCATTGGCCAGCGCGTTCACGTTGTCGAGAATCACGCCCACGGCGGTTGCGCCGTCCGCGACGTTGCCTTTTAGTGTAGCCCCTACTGCCGCAAGCGTTGAGACGAGACCAGAAGCCGAGTTGAGGTTCGGTCCGATCTGCCCGTCCTTGTCGATCGAGAACTTCTCGACCGCGTTATTCAGGATCGAGAGCAGCTTCGCGCCGGTGGTGGTCAGTGCATTCGCGGTGTCGATGGTGACACCCACGGCCGTCGCTCCGTCCGCCACGCGTGCCACGAGCTTGATCAGCGCCGTCGTGAGGGTGATCAGATCGACCCCGGCAAGACTGAACCGCACATCGTTCGTTCCGGCCCGGTACAAGCCCGTTGTCGGGGCCGCCGAGAAGGTGATCGAAGGATCGTCGACCGTCCCGTCCGCGAACTCCATCGGAACGAGCATTCCGCCCTTGCCGCTCCGACTGAGCGAGTCCTGGATCTCGGCCGCGATGTCGTTCAGCGTGTCATTCGCCCAGGATGCCTCGATGACGGTGTCATCGACCACCGGGTTTCCGGCTACGAGGGCGAAGGTTCCTGCTGAGTTTCGGGGCATCTCATTCCTCCTGAAGTGACTCTGACATCGAAGTGGTTCCGAGCGACTTGGCCGCGTTGACACCGCGCTCGCCGAGTTTTCGACGAAGAGCTTCTGTGATCGCCTGGGCTCGGAGCTGTGCCGCCGTCTGTCCGGTCAACAGCGCCTTCGGGCCTGGCTGGTTCGCTAGATAGGACATCGGTCCTGTCGCCCAGCCGAGCGGCCCCACGGTGAGCAGACGAGCGCCCGTGGTAGGACTCCGCGCATCGAAGGACTCTCTCCCGGCCCTGGAGAGCCTGCGCAGCTCCCCGCCCGCTCCGCGCGCGAATCGGCCTGACTCCGTGGACTGCTTGATCGCCTGCTGAAGTTGGAACGGACTGAACCCGGCCGGCGCATCGCCAGCACGCGCTACGGCCGCGGTACCGACCATGTGCTGAGCGTACTTCGCGTCGACCGAGCGAAGGTATTGGGCGGCCTTCGCCGGAAGCTGCGTTTCCAGCGTGTCGGTGACCGCCTTCTCGGCGTTGGACAGGAGCCGCTCGCCCGCGAAGTCCTTCTTCTGGCCGGCGAGCCGGATCGCTTCCCGAATGTTCGACCGCATCTCGAGAAGGGCTCCGGCCGGCACCTTGGCCACGGCCCCCTTCTGGCCCGGGAGCAGAGAGAGCTGGTCCTGTAGAAATCGGGCCACGACCTCGCGCGTCTCCTTGGTCGCCATCGCTTTGGGGTCGGCGAGCGACTGGGCGAGCGCGCCCTTTGGGCCGCCCAAAGGGATACTTGGCCGTGCCCCACCGCCATGGATGGCCGGATAGACCGGAACGGCCTTGACGGGCGCGTAGGCCCGGGTGAAGGATCTGTAGATCTCTGACAGTTGGCCCTCGACCGTCTCTTGGGTCGGAATCTTGACCCCGCTCGGCGTCCCCTCCTGAAGCACCGCGCGCTGAAGCGCCAAGGGCCCTGCGGCCCGCTGGGAGGTGATCGCTGGGCCGATTCCGCCCACTGACTGCGCCGCCTCCTCAAGCTGCCCCAGGGCCGAGCCTGGAGCTCCCTGGCCGATCGTGGTGGGCACTCCCTTGCTTGCGAGGTACTTCGCGGCTGGCGTGAGCTCTACGAGTCCGCGGATCCCCTTGCCGAGCAGCTTGCCAGCCCCACGTAGAACCGCCCCACCGACCGCCCCCAGAGCTGCTCCGCCCAGCCGGTTATCCGGACCAGCTTGGACCGCTCCAACCGCCGCCCCCTGAGACATGCTTTGCTGGAGAGGCCGCGCCAAACGTGCCGCCACCTTCGGGAGACTCTTCCCAGCCCCTACCGCCAACGTCTTGAGTCCACTCCCGACCCCCATCCCAACCGGCAGAGTCGCGCCCACCTCCCCGATGAATTTCCCCACTTTGCCAGGGGTGATCCGGCCAGGCCGCTCAGACAGAAGGGGCCTATTCACTCGTTCTTCCTCCGCCCACTCCGAAGGTGTCGGCGGAACTCCTAGAATCGTTCCCTTCCTGTAGATCTCCTGTCGCGTCAATAATGGAGCCGGAGTCGTCGCCGCTACGAAGTGAGCCGCAATATCTTGCGCGTTCATCCACACGTTCTTCATGCCGGCCCCAATACCGGCCCTAAGTTTCTCGGTCGCGCTCATTCCCTCGAGGACAGAAGCATCTTGCCTCTTCTGCCGATCTGCCAAAATCCGGCCCTCGATCACCTGGACGGCGCCAACATCCCCGGCATTCTTGGCCCGGCGGAGGGCCGCTAAGTGCCTCATTGTCGGATCGGTGGGGGATGTATCGATCGGCTCTGGCATATGTTACCTACTCATAGTAGCTGTCCGGGTTGGCGGTAGGGGCAACAGAGGGCGTGCCCGCTCCGTCAATGTCAGCAAAGATAGCGTCAGCCCATGCCTGTGCCCGATTGAAAAAGTCGTTGAACTCTGCTGCTTTTTGCGGCGGCAACTTCTCTTGTTGCGCGCGGATAGCCGCTACAAGTGCGCGCAGTTTACGGCCCTGTTCTAGTCGCGACTCTCCCGGGCTCGGAATGTATCTCACCGATAAGTCTCTGATCTCCGAAGGCGGCACTGCCGCGCCTGACTCGGCACGCACGATCGGTTGCGCCGTCGCCCTCAAAATGCTTTGTCTGCGGAGTTCGTCTTCGGAGGATAGTTGCGGCATACCCCAGTCCCTAGCTCTGTTGGCCACGGTCTCCTTTAGGCCGCGCATGCCCGTGGCGGGAAGGATATCCTTCCCGAAACGTATTGCCTCATTCAGGGCCGCCTCGCTCTGGCGCAAGAACATCGCCGCTTGACCTTGGGTCTCCGTGAGCGGCTTCAGGTATGGTTGCTTTCCTCCCAGGGCGGCGCTTCCCATGAGGGGCGCGGTTTCTCCGGTCTTCTTGTTGTACTTGACGATCCCGCCCGACACCGGGTCCGCAATCGCCGACCAAACATCTTGGCCGAGACGTTTGTTTTCTAGGTTGAGCCGCTGCTGAGCAATCGCGAGCTGCTGGCGCTGGTAAGAGTCTTGCTGATCGAGCCGGCGCGTGGCGATGTTGGCCTGCGAGGCATCCTCGATCGCTTTTCGCTGCGCTTCCTGGCCCGCCATCGCCATCTTGAGCCGCGACTGTCCCGCTTGGCTGAGCGCTTCCCCGCCCTGCTGCGCTTCACTCACAAGTCCGCCGCCGACTCGCTCGATCGATGGATCCCCAGAGAGCATGCCGGCCGCGCCGATCTGTCGTCGCTGAACGAGCGCTTTGCGGACCGCGTCGGCCCGTTGCGTCGCCGTGGGCTCGTCGGGGGCGGACAGGACTGAATAGGCGTCAATCTCTCCACGTGGCACACTGCCCGCCATGGCTCCCCGCGCCGCCGTACGCTGCGCAGAGATCTCGCCGAGCCTTCGGTTGATGTCCGCCTCTTGCTGGTATCCTCGGATACCCTTCATCGCTGTCACGGCGTGCTGAAACGGACTCGCCTTGACGTAGATCCCACCCACCATTCGGCCCTGCGCAGCGGGCGCGTTCTGGAGTTCCTTCGCGCCCGTCATCTGCACGCCGAGCCGCTTCTCTTCGTCGGACAGCCCGCCCAGCGCCATGATCTGGGAGAGGATCTCGGGGTCGAGGTCTTGGATCTCGCTATCCATACAGGCTCCCGCTCGCCGAGCCGTACGATGCCCCGGCCGATCCCCCGTAGCTGTAAGGATCCTGCTGTTTCTGATCCCCTCCGTAACTGAACAGCAGGGGAGCGGCTGCCGCGATCCCTTGGATTAGATTGTCCTGCTTGGCTTGGCCTGCATTATACGAGTTCAATTGCGACTGGTATTGAGCTTGAGCCGCTGCCTGATAATCAGGAGCGGAACCAACTCCGGACGGAGAGAATTGTGGCTGCTCCGGCATACTGACTTGCTGGCCAGACTGAAGCGAGTTCATTTCATTGATTGCCTGTGAACGCGCGCCCTGCTGTTCGGATAGTGCGGATTGGCGAAGCTGGTTCTGGTAGGCCGAGATCGCCTGATCCTGACTGAGCCCTTGCGCCGCCGCCTGGTTCATGAAGTTTGCTTGGTTCGTTGTCTCCGCGACGCTCTGTTGGCGCGAAGAAAGATCCATACCGTAGGTCCTGCTCGCCTCAGCGCCGCCGCCCTGAATGGCCGCGTCGAGCGCGGTCTGATAGGCGTCGGACTTCGCCATCTGGAACTTTCCGACCTCCGCATCGAAGGCCGCATCTCCCTCGCGTAGCCCCTGATTGTAGAGCCGCGTGCGAAGCTCGCTTTCCTGTTCTTGAAACTGTGGGTCAAGCCGAGACGTTGACCGGTTATAGATCGACTGCTCAGCCCGATTGCGCGCCTCGTCTCCGGTCGAGAGGTCGGGCGCGCCACTGAAATCGAGTCCTGTCGCGAGATCGCGAGACTGAAGAGATCCCCCGGCCGAAGGAAGCGCGTTGTAGTTTATGCCTTTCCCGAGCGCGGACCGAGCCTGCGGAAGCATGCTCTGCGCGATCTGGTTGCGTCCCAGCGCCGTCGCCGACTGCGCGTCATAGATCTTCTGTTGCTCCGGCGAAAGCGTGGTCTTCTGTGACCACCCCTGTGAGTCAGTCGCGTTGACTCCGCGCAGTTGCATCGCGGTCTCGAAGTCCGCTTGACTGGCGCTCGGAGATAGCAGATTTCTGCCATCGGGGCCAATCAGCCGCCCCTCTTTCCACATTTTCTTATAGTATTCGTACTCTTGATTAGGGGTCGTCTTCTCTGTCCAAGTCACGGACCCTTGCGGCCCTGACGTACTGTAGCGATTGAGCCGCGCCTCATAGTCGGCCATCTCTTTGCTGGCCGCCATTTGCCTTTCGGTAACGTCCCCCTCGAACTTAGGAGGCTTGATGTTGTTGACCGCGTCAAATCCAGCGCTGATACCAGCGGCCGCAACTGGAATCAATTCATACGCCATTACAGTATCCCGCCTTCCGTCCACGATACGTCGAAACCAATCAAGATCGTCTCAGCGTGAGAAGAGCCCTTCCACGCGATCGCCATGTGCGTACCGAGGCCAACCGCGCCCCGGACATGCGAGGTCGGTTTGAGCCCGCTCGACCATACGGCAGCGCCCCATAGACCCGTGCCCCAAAGCGATCCACTGCTGCCGCTGGCCGCTTCGAGCGCTGTCGAGATCGCGGCCTCATCGAAGTCGTATCGCGCCTCTTCAATGCATCTCGGGTTTGCGCCATTGATCCGGAGCAACGTACGGATCATCTGAATCTGTTTCTGTTGGATGTTCCCGTTCGCCTGGAACGCGGACAGGCCGCTCCATTCCACGTCATAAGCCGCCGCAGTACTACCATCGATCGCTATGTTGTCATACTCTCCGTCATTGACGCAGACTCGGCCGTCAGCGGTGCCAAAGTAGAGCTTGCCCTTCCAGGTCTCCGCGCAAGCGAGCGGTAGATCGATCCACTCGCTCCAGCCCTTCGAGCTGAGAGACATCACGAATTGCTGTTCCGGTTGGCCTTGGTATTGGGGTGTGGCGATAACGAGCGCGCCCTCTTCGGGATGCATACGGATCTCCCAGCCCGACATGTCCTTGCGCATCTTCATCGTCTCGGCGAAAAGCGGGCCGAGCTTTCGCGTGGCGTAGGCGTCTGGACTCGCAAGCTCGCCGCCAGCCAATAGCTTCGACAGCGGGACCACGCCCAGGGAAGTGAGCAGCAGGATATCCCCGCCGAAGTCGGTCGCAATGCGTCGCCCGGCTGGGATTCCTCCCACGAACCACATGCCTTTTTGGCTGAATGCGTTCGCGTCCGACGGATCGGTCCCGTAGTAGACCGCCACGTCCGCGCCTCGACTCACGGCCACAAGGTAGTCATCGACCCCTTGGCCTCCGTCGATCGTCCAGTTCCAAAGGCCGACTAGCGCGCCGCCGTGGAGAAACTTGTTGCCCCAGTCGAACTTGGTGACCGTTCCCGTGACTTGACCCACTGGCAAATACCACATGTTGGCCGTGTCGCGCTCGACGAAGAGAAGCCGGCTTTTCCAGAGGGTGACGAACGCGAGCTTGCGTGGATCGACTCCATCGATCTCGCCCGCGCCCGATCCTCCAGCCACAAGGGACCATGTATCCGTCGATTGCGTGTAGAGCACGTATCCGTTCGCTTCGTCGCAGTAGACGAAGAAGTGCCCTGCGATCGTGACGAACCCGGTACCGACGCCCCGCCCTGAGTTGCTGTTCGAGGCTGGAAACGTGTATCTCCGCGTTGGGGTGGCGCTTGACGCTGTCACATCCCAGATTCCCGAGGTTGTGCATGCGAAGAGCCGATCCGCCAAGGCGTCATCCGTCGAGCCAGCGAAAGACAGGATCGACCTCACCGCTTCAGCGGGCGTGCCGAGCCCCGTACACCAGTCGCGATGGCCGGGCCGCCCCTTCAGTCCATACTGTGAGCCGCACATGTTCCGCAGCGACAGACAATCGCTCGGCAACATGGCCGACGCCGCGTCCGCGCGGTTGATACCGCCCATCGGAGCGGCAAGGTGGCCGCTGCGCTGGATGGACGGCCGAGGCTTGACGGAGCGGGTGAGCATGTCAGGTTCCGAAGGTGTCGGGGATGTTGCTCACGTCGAGGAAATGCGGACCCAGAGCCGGCCCTACGAGCGACAGGACAGGCGAGGCCATGTCATTGCCGGACACGCTCGCCCACGCCTGGTTGAAGTCGGCGAGCGCCGCTGAAGTGTCAGAACCCTTCGCTTTGTGCCACGCCAACGCAAGCGCCGCCGTCACGAGGTACGGATCGAAGAGGATGGTGTCGGTCGATGCGGACGGATAGTCCGCAGTCGCCGTCGTCTGTCCGGTCGGCATAACCCATAGCCGAGAGAGGTACTCAAAGGCGATCGTGAGGCTCCCCGCCGTGGGTTGCGGCCAGAGGTGGATCTTGTCTCCCCAGAACCGCACGTGGACCTGAAGCGTGGTCCCGAGGTCGTTCGCGGCGAGGTATTGCCAACTCGCTGGATCGAGCGGCCCGCCGAGGGGAAGCACCCCGGTCCGGTCCCAGCCCGTTTGATCGATCATCTTAGCGAAGTCGGCCGGGAGGTCGTAGACGTTCGTCCCCGCGACCGTGACGAAGCCGTGTTGCTTGACCATCGAGGTCCAGTCACGAGCGAGCGCGAGCCGGCGCCCAACAGTCTTGAGCAGCCGGCAGAGTCGGATGAAGTTGGGATCGCTCGACCCGAACGGATCCGTCACGACGGCGAGGCCGACCGCAACGGCCGTGTCATTGATGATCGTCGCCGCCGTGTCGAATCGTGCAGCCATGCGCGCTACCCCTTTCGGCTGGGCTGGTTCGCTTGGATCTTGGCAATCTGTTCGTTCTGCTCTTTCAGTGCGCGCTTCAAGACCTCAATCTCGCCGTCGCGCTTCGCAAGCTCGCTCTGCATCTTCTGGGCGCTTGCCGCGCCAACCGAAGCATCAAGGTACGCCTGGGCTCGCTTCCGGAGCTCCAGGTGTCCCGGCCCCATCGCCTGAAGATTGCCATCCGAGAGCCCGGCGAGCTGTTCCACCGTCCGTACATGGAAGAACTCCAGATTCTTGATCTGTGATGCGCTGGGTCCGCCTGGCCATTCCTTGAGAAGCGTACCAGTCACGCCGTCCTGGTCCTGGCCAGACTTCCACGCCTGGTAGCGAGCGCGGAACCGGGGGAGGTACATCTTGGCAGGCGCGACGATCGTGTTGTCCTTGTCGCCCGGGGGGATGATCAACACCATCTCGGTATCTTCGAAGATGGGCCGCCCAGCCTCTTTCGACTTCTGTGGATTCTCAACCGCATCCGTGTAGAACTCGACGTGAAGTTTCTCGTCCCCTATAAAGGGGTTGCCTGACAACGTCTGCTCTGCGAGTGTTTGTTCCGAATTGTCTGCGATTCCAAGCACGGGGCATTCTCCTTTGGTAAAGAGGCCCGCCCTCACGATGAAGGCGGGCCCTTGCGACTACGCTACGTTCGCGCCGAGCCACGGATAGCTCAGCGCGATCAGGAACTGGCCAGTCGCCGGAGTGTCCAGCGCCGAGGCCGTCTTCGCTCCAATGACCTGCTGGCCACCGGTCCCGGAATCGTCGAGCGATCCGGCCGTCGCCGTTGCGAACACCTTCGCGTTGTCCGCCAGGCTCGCCAGTCCGAGGGCGATCGCGGTGCCGCGAATCTGATACCAGCCATATTGGCTGGCCACGTTCGCGGACATTGCGATCCCGACAGAACCGACGATGGTATCGGCCACATCCGAATCAACCAGCGCGGTCGTGTGACCGTACGGGTTGATTCGGACTGCTGAGCCGATCGCCGTGTCGGCAACACCGACGCAGTAGATGAACTCCCCCTCGCCATACGTCGAGTCGAACGCCGTGATCTTGTGACCCAGCGAATGCTTCTGAGTGGTCGAGGTCTCCGTGATCGCCTGAAGGCCAATCTCGGGATTTGTGATTTTCCAAGCCATGATTCATTCTCCTTTCCGGGCTATGACTACTAGTCCGAGTCAACCAGGCGACCATGATAGCGGCAGCCGGACATGGTGAGGTTGCCGGCGAATGCAAGGATCTGCACTTCGGCGTCCTGGTTCGTGGCGAACCGGCGATTCGGTGAGAGCGGAACGATGTTGCGCTTTGCAGCGGGACGCCAATGAATGTAGTCGGTGTTGAGCATGAACATCGTCTTCGCCGTGCATGCGCCGCCAATGCCGCCGTCAAGCACCACATCCCCGCCCTTGTACTTGTAGGACTGGAAGCCAGCGTCGGCCATCTTCGGATCGGTGATCCGCTGAAGGGGCTGTAGAGCCGCCTCGAAGAGCGCCCACATCTGGGAGTCACACGGGTACAGGTCCGGCTTGATCGTGCCTGCCACAAGCTGAGCCCATAGGAGATCCATGCCGGCCAGGATCGTCGCCGACGTGTAGCCAGCCGCCTGGTAGATCGGTCGCCAGAAGTTCCAGGTGGTGCGATTGATTCCGCCGTACGTGTTGGTGACCGTGATCGGAACGGCTGCGCCGAGTCCAGTGATCTGCTTGCCGCCGCTGCCCGTGCCGTCCGAGTAGAGGCCCACCGACAGGTTGTTGATCATGGTCTGCTCCGCGACCGTGATCCGAGCCTCCATGAGGTCGATCAGCGCCTCCTTGCCCGTGTTCTGGACGTCCGCCTCGAGCCCGTTGATCATGACGGGCACGGCCGCTTGCTTCCACGCGAACTCGGCAGCCGTGATCACGTCGGCCGGGGAGACCTGGAGCTGTTCACTTCCAGAGTAGTACATGAAGTTTCCGTTTTCGGCGTAGCTGATCGGTTGCACGATCTTGGTGCCGCCAGAAACGGTTCGGATCTTGCCCTTCGCGGACAACCGCCTTAGAACAGCCGTGTTGTTCGACATGTTGTCGGCGATCTTGGGAGCTCGATACTCCAAGGTCGTCGCAATGATGTCTGAATAGTTTGTGTTTGGCCAAGCCATTGCTCACTCCTCGAGAAAACCAAGCGTGACTATCTGCGCGTGGATGGCCCTATGCCATTCGCTCACGCCCCGTCACACGAGGGGGCTTCGAGGGTGAGTGGGCTTGGACTCCAGCTCTCACCGACTGCTGTGCTACCTGGCGGAAACCTCTTCCATTGCCGCCTCGATGTCGCTCCTTAGATCCCGGGTCCGCGTATCGCTATTGCCGGCCGACACCGTGGGTCGAGACCTGATACTGCTGGCGGCCTGCCGAGCCCGTTGCGTGGCCCCTTGCGAGGTCGCCGCGGACTCTGCTGCTTTCCTCTGCGCCACGATGGCCCCGATCTCTGGGTTCATGGCGATTGCACGATCATACACCGTCTCGAAGTCGGGTTCTACGTTCGGGGTCCGCCTCGCCATGGCCTCATAGAGCATCTCGAAGTCGGGTAGCACGTCGGCGAAGAACTCATGAGAGTCGGCGAAGGCGTCGATCGTGCCGGTCGCCTCACTCACGAGGCGCTGGTCCCGTGCGCTCTGCTCTTGTTTCGCGCGGGCGATCATGTCGTCAACGCGCGGATCTCGGAACTGCTGCGCCTGCTGTTGCTCCTGTGGCATCGGCTGGCCGGCGAGCGCTGCATCGAGGGCCTCAATCGGTACTCCGTATTGATGCACCATGGCGGCGATCATCTGCGCCTTATGTCCCGGGGGGGCCGTTCGGAGCGCCACCGAGGCCCGCAAGAGCGATTCCACGGCCTGCATCGGCGTCGAGCCTTCGGCCCTGATCATCGCCTCAAAGGGCGCAACAGTGCGTTGAAACTCGGCGTACCCTTTGGATGCTCCAGCCGCTTCACGTTGCGCTGTTTCAATCTCGCGCTCGCGCCGTACCGCATCCGCCTGGACCTCCGGAGGGAGCGAGGCCCACTTCTCTCGGGCGGCCGGCTTCCAGGACTGCGGGGCCTTCAGGGTGGGCTGTGCCACGGGAGCGGCGACCCCTTTGGCGGGCTGAGACGCCTCATGGGCCGCCGCACCCTCGCCGTCGGACTGGCTTGGCTTTGCCGCCCCGTTGGGCTGCACCGCGCCGGCCTTCGGTTTCGCTGCGAACTTCCCGCTCTCGTCTCGCGCTCGGCCGGACTCTGTCGGTGCCGATTCCTTTACGGCCTCCGACTCGGTCGAGGTCGTGGAACTCGACGGAGTAGACGGCGCCGGCTCGGACTCCGTCACCGAGTCATAGGCAGCCGCAAGATCGTCATGCAGCGTGGTCTCAGCCTCTTCCGTGCTCATACTCAGCCTCCTCTACAGCAGTTCGTAGCCGTCGTACCTGCCCAGCCCCGTCGCGATGATCTTGATCGTGATGTTGCCGCTCGACACCGCGCCAGCGCTAACCCCATAGGCCACGCGGCCTGCCGGTGAGTCGACCTGGAATCCCGCGCCGATCGGAATACAGCGCGCGCCCGTTGCGGTCGTCGTCGCATCCCACTGCGGCTGTGGACCCCAGAGAAGCGAATAGGGCTCTTGCGCGTAGGCCGTGAGAGAGAACGCCGTGGTGATGGTCTGGCCGGACTCGGCGCAGACCCAAACAGAGAAGCCCCCCACGCCGTTCAGCCACATTCCGGCCGCCGCATCGGCAGTCGCTGGCGTGAGGGTGCATGATGCCGCTCCAACGCCCTGCCGGCTGCGCGTCGCGCCCGTAATGGCGCTCCATGTGCAGTCCGCTGCGAAAGAGGGAGCCGCAACCAGCAGGACCAGAAAAGCCAGAATCGTCTTCATCGGTTCGCCTCCTCTAGCATCTTGTCGATCTTCGACAGTTTCTCGCGTTGCTTGACCGCGGCACCACGCCCAGAAACGCGCTCAGGCAACAACGAATTGAGCGCATCAGACCCGGCTTCCGCATCCTTCGCGGTTTCGTCGTCGTTCTTTTTGCCAAAGTTTCTCAGCGCCTTCATGATCGCTTCAAAGCGGCTCATCTTCGTATCTCCTTGGCGGCCGGTAGCCCTTCTCGACCTCATAGATCGACCGGCCGATGGTCTCGCGCCGATCTTTGGCATCATGGCGCTCGCGCTCTTTCTGCGCCTTCCGCTCGGACAGGTGCTCCGAGTAGTCGCCCGCAACCGCGCACCCCGTGGCCTTCAGGTACTCGCGATACTTCCTGCGGGAGTCGACGATCGTCCCGTCCGTCATCCGGAGGCCGTCATAGTGCGCCTCGCCTAGGACCATCACGCGGCCATCGCCGGTGGGCTCATGGTAGTCTTCGGCGGGAACGAGCTCGCCGATCCGGTCATCCCAGATCCATCGGCCCTTTTGCGGTTCGGATGACCCAAAGGCGCGCTCATACCCCGCCTCGAAGTCGGCCGTGTTGGCTTGGGAGACTACCGGCTCGCCCGCGGCTATTCCTCTCATGGCATACCTCCAGGCATCACAGGGAGAGCAGCCGGGCTGAACGCCGCTTGAGCCTCCTGTTCCATGATTTTGCCTTCGGTCTTCTTGTCCTCAATCGCGAGGTCGCCTTGGATCTGAAGTTTGGTCTTCGCCATCCCGCCATCGAGCTTCATTTTCTCGACCTGCATGCGCGGATCGGGGCGCGGCTGCTTGGGCTGTTCGAGCGCTTTCTTCGCGCCCGCGATGGCCTGGTCGAGCACGCCCTCGATCTGCGACGATCCCCGGAACCCCGCCATGACCCACTTCAGGATCTCCCAGAACATTGGCATCGAGCCCGGGATTGCTTGTGTCGCCTGCATGAGGGAGGGAAGGAACGTAGATAGAGCCCCAAGGAACTCGGTCCGCTCTTGTTTCAACGCCACAAAGTCTGTCAGTGAAACCGAGTCGGGTTTCACGCTCACCCGATAGGCGAAGAACTGGTCCTTGATGAGCCGCGCCGCATCGAGCGCGTACGCTTTGTCGGCCGTGTAGATGATGTTCGAGCGCTCGACGATCGTCTCTACGTCAAAATGCTTCGAGATGATCTCGGCCCGCACTCGCTGTGCATCGCTCGCGAACCGAGCCACATCGTCTTGAAGCCGCTGGACACGCACGCTCGCGAACTTCGCCTTGAGCTGCTGCGCTCCGAGCGTCTCGTTGGGATTGGTAGCGCCCCGCATGATGTCGCTCATTCCGGAGATCTGGTAGAGTAGCTGGATCTTGCCGTCGAGCCGCTGGGAGAGCTTATCGATTGCCGCGACGATCTGGTCGAGCGGCATGAAGTCGACTTGCCCCTTCAGCCCGCCCTTCTCCGCGAATGCCGCCCAATTGTCGACCGGATAGAGCTTGTTGCCGCCACCCTTGGTCAGCATGCCCGAGATTTCGCTCGACGCCTTGTCATAGACGCCCGTGACCCGGATCGCCTCCTCTAGCAGTCCAATGCGCTCACCGAGCGTGTCAATCTGATTGTACAGCACGCGCGAGATCTCGTAGTCCGGCTTCGGAACGTATCGCGAGGTGGTGCAATTCGCGATCATTGGCGGCGGACCTGGCCAGAAAGCATCAAGGCCATACGGATCGTCCTTCATGTCGAGGATCGAATCGCAGCCCTCGACCCACCAATAGACCTTCTTGTCTTCCTTGCTCCAGATCTCCCAAACTTCCGCGCGCTGCCAGGGATCGGCCTCGTTGCCTGTGCCCTGCGTGTCATCGCGCTTGCGGCCCTTCATCGGCACGAGGTCGGCGATCGTCTCGCCGAAGCGCTCGACAAGCGCCTCTTTCGCCATATACGCGCGGTATGCCTTCCATCTCAATTCACCGTAGTTTTTCGCCGGGCTCCAAAGCACGTCCCGCCAATGGCAATAGTCGGTCTCCACATCCTCGAAGGTCTTCACCTCTTGCGTGAACGCGGGCGCGACCTCGACCTCTTGGCCGGTCATCGGGTCGAGCTGCGTCTTGGCCGGCGTCTCTTGGGTCTCGAACTCAACCACGTACCGCATGCGGATCTCGCCGAGCGCGGCAATCAGCCGATCCTCAAGCGCGAGCTGCATCGACTGCGCAAATGTGTCTGAATCCCGCTCGATATCCGTATTGAGTAGCCGCTCAAGAGACTCAGCGGCCACGCGCCCCACGTCATCCTCGGAGTCGGCGAAGCGGCGCGCCACGTCGGTCGTGGGCGTCTTGCCATAGAGTAACGCCTGAAGCGTCGTGATGTTCGCGTGGTAGAGGTTGAATCGGCCCCTGTCGATGTCCGAGTCGCCCTTGTCGCCGAGGTAGCACGCCACCGCCTTCGTCGCCTGGCCGTGCCACTTCTCGACCTCCCGGCGAGCCGCCGTGATCTCCATGGTCCAGCGCTCGGCCCAGCCGCGTGGCGAGTCCTCGAACTGCGCTCGGCTGTCTACTGGCTCAGGCATCAGACCCTGCCCTCTTCGTGCTCTTTCCACAGATCGTCGAGCGTGAAGCTCTGCGAGAGCGGCGGGATAGGCAGCATCTTCGGCGACTCGACCGTCCGTGTCATTCGGTCTGAGGCCTTCGCCACGCACGCGAGATAGCGCCAGGCGTCTGATGAATGGCTCGCCCAGTCATGGGACGGCGTGCGGCCGTAGTCCTGCGTTACCTCGTTGTACTCGTAGTGATAGGAGTTCAGCGCCTCGATACCCGCCTCGCAGCGCGAGTGGATGCGCACGGGCTGCTCGAGTAGCCATCGGCCCGCCTGGATGCCGTCCATGAGCGACAGCTCAGGCCCGATCGCAACCGCACTCGCGCCGTATCGAGCGAGGAACAGGTTGAGCGTGCTCACGCCGGTCTGAAGTGTGCGCGCCCGCGCGTCATGAGGGAGCCAATGCTTGACGTAGGTGTATCCTTTGCTGTCGAGCATGTCGAAGAAATGCGACAACGCCTCGCCGTGTGCCTCGTAGTGGTCAATCACATCTGGGACGTAGTTCTTACCCACGCGCCAGAACCATATTGACGTTGAGTCGCTGATCCCGAGGTCCCACGAGGTGAACACTCCGTCGGCCGGGTGATCGAACTCACAGATCCCGCCGCGCGCATCGAGTAGAGCCATCTGCACGCCCCAAATCGATCCCTGATCTACGTCCGGATACTGGCCGTCAACGTAGCTCTTGATCCATTCCGAGTCCGCACCCGCCGTCAACCGGTCGTAGTAGCCCGGCTCCAGGTTGGCGATGTTCTCAGCTTCAGCGCTGCGCCCGCTCGGTTGCTCGAAGATCTCATAGAGCGAGCGGTGCGCTTCGTCCACGTTTTTGTGCTTCGTGAAGAGCTGATACCCCCAGTGACTCTTCGCCCACGGGTTCGTGTCCATCCAGATGCCGCGCCATGAGCAGCCGCCTTGCGCCTTCGATGGATAGCGGCCCACGCGCGTCTGAAGCATCTGGAAAATAGCGTGCGGGACCTCGCGCGACTCATTGACCCACGCGCCCGTCAACTCGAGCGACAGGAGCTTTTTGATGTCCTGCGGCCTATCGAGCGCGCGGAACATCACCTCGGAGCGCACGTCATCGAACCGCAACTCGAACGTGAACTCTTGCTCGCGCCATATGCCGAGCTGCTCAGGTATCCACTGCTCAAACGTTTTGCGGGTAGTGTCTCTTAACTCCGGGTACGTGTTGCGGATCACCGCGAACCGAGTGCGACGGAAACCATCTGGGCCCGGCCGCTGCTGGCTGGCTCGCCTGAGCACCTCCACGGCGCACGCGCTCGACTTGCCTGAGCCCACGGGACCGATGATCGACCGGACGAATGCATCCGAACCCAGGAATCGCCCTAGAGTCGGCGGTGCATCGTATTGTATCGCGACGGAGGCCACCTACCGCCTGAGCCACGCGCAGCGCGAGAGGGGGATGACGATCGGGTCTTCGCCCTTGAGCTCGACCAGCACGCCGAGTGGATCAATCCGCATCGCGACGACGTTGAGCCCGGCCGTCAAACGAGTGCCGAACCCCAGAATGACCTTGGGGCGATCCGCCAGGCTAACGAGCTCAGCGACCCTGATTGAGCTCGGGTCAACTGGTCTGGGCACGGCCGTGGGCTCCTGGGGCGTGGCAATGACGGGGGCCTCGAGCTTCACCGCCGGCTCAATGTGCTTCTCTCTCCGTCCATAACTCACAGTCTACCTCCCGGGAACGACGATCAGCGGGACCTCGCCGGCGCCGCGCTCCACCGGCTCAGGATCAGCAATGGCGACCCGCAATTGCTCAGCCGCGCGCCGCTCCCTGAGCCGACGCATGCGCCAGCGACGGAAGAGCGGGACGCGAAGGAGTTTGAATTCCTCGAGCGTCTCTGCGAGCTGCTTGGTCGTGCGAGCGAGCGCCAAACGCAGCTCGATATTGTCCTGCTCTAGCTGCGAGATATGGCCTCTCAGGGCCATCTGGGAGGCGCTCACTCCTCCCCCTTCACCACGCCGTTGATCACGATCGAGACCGCTAGCTTCTCGCCGTCTTCGCCGGTAATCTCGGTTCGAGAAAGTTTCGGGACAAAGTATTCACCCAAAGACAACAGCAGCTCGAGCGCCTTCTCGGGTTTCGACTCGGAGGTCTCCCTAAACCACGCGTTAACATTCTTGATTTGCGATCGAAAGACCTGCTGGAATGCCTCTCGGACCTCTTTGGTTATCCCGTTTGGGACGCCCTTAGGCCTACCGGGTCCGCCTCGAAGTAGACCGGTAGTGTTACGCGCCATCGAAAAGCTCGCTTCTTAGATTCGTGTCGCGGGGCACCTTCACGTTGCCAGCCATGCCATAGACGAGAAGAAAAGTCAAGCGCGACCGGGGTCCAACAACGGGATCGCTGGCTATGTGATGGTGAACCAGGCCAAGACCCTCAACAGCAAGGATGGCTCGCGCTATCGCGCTTGCCGTTGATCTTAACGTTCACTAACCGTATACCATGGTTGCCAGGCCATCACCCTCAGAAGCGAGCAAGGAGGGGGAGTCTCTGAGCCAGTCCCCCTCAGGACGCCACCCGAGGTTTCATGATCGAACCAACCTGCGGACCACTCAGGCCGATCCGGTCACTGACTCGTTTTTGGCTTACAATTGAATCACTACAGGTGTGATGATTCACCGTAATCACAGACCCACACGGGAGTCGTAGCATGGGCAGCAAGCACTATTCGCGTGCATCCCGTCAAGATCATTCGCTCTTTTTTTTTAAGGTTGCGTTTTTGTTGTGTTTTTGGTAAGTGCTTTTCGATGGCTCGCATCAGGACAAAATGGCGCGCTCGGTGCTCAAAATGCGGCGGGGCGATCCTACAGGACGCGATATGCGAATTCCAGGGCCGAGGGAAACTGTATCACCTAAAGTGTACTCGGATACCGATCGACACGTGTTCGCGTGCATGGAGGGAGTATTTGGGACCGAAAATCACTCCTCCTGTCGGACCAGCCGGACTGACTGCGCGGCTCAGGAGTGCCTGGGCATGACATGCGCACCCCACCCTCAGACCGCCTGTCATGGCTCCCCGCTCGCGCTCGGCCCGGTTCGATCTGGGTCGGCCCGCTCGGCGAACTGGCGCGCGTGGAGCTAGACGGGTCAGTCACTCTGATCCGCGGTGGTCCCTGCGGCCGGCCGCTCGAGGAGTTGCGCCGAGTCGCCGTAGCGCCCGCTTTCTCCGCGCGAGCTCGACGCCTTCGCGCCACGCTCGCGATCTGACCACTCGCTTCGCATCCTCGGCCGCGCACGCCTGGTCGAGATAGGCCCGGCGCGCGACGTCCTCGGGGCGAAGTTGGTCGTGCTGGAATCCGTGACGATTTCGACCCAAAGCGCACAAATTGCGTTAAGTCGCCCAATCATGTCCAGATTCGCGTCCCGGTGGACCTGGGCGCCTCTCTGGCGGATTGCCTCGCAGGTGGCGCGGGTTCTGGCTAGGGAGGCAAGGATCTCGTCTCTGGGGGCAACCTCGTGCGTTTGGTGGGGGGTCATGTGGGCCTCCTGATCGTGATCTCAGGGGTACGCATCGCGCCGCGGTAGTTTGCGGCCCGCTTGCATGCCGCGATCAGCTCCGGGCCGGTCGCGTCCCTGTTCTGCCCGACAGGGATCATGTCGGTTCCAATATTCGCGGCGACCGGGTCGTCTACGGATACAGTCCCATCAACGTCATGGACCGTGATCACGGCATGCCACCCTTTGATCGTGGTTTCTGGCCGTTCATCCCACTGGATCGTGATCCTGCAATCCCGTACGCCGATCCTCTCTCTGTTCGGTTGCCACTTTTGAATGCGGCTCATGGGGTTCCTTTCGGGTGGGTCCTGCGTTCGCGGAGGGGCTCGCGTTGGGTCGAGCCCTACCGTGAGGGCGGACTACGCCCAGGGAGTCAGCTCGTCTCGGACGTAGTCGCGAGCCGACTTGGCCGACGTGAGGAACGGGCGGGCGCAGGCGCTTTTCTCGACTCGACCCGACACAGTCCACACCCGAGCGGTGGTCTGGTATCGGCGGCCGAATGCGGTGCGGATCACGTCGGTGGTGGTTTCGGTCTGGGTCAGCGTGCAGCCGCGGTAGGTGGTCGTCATGTCGGTCTCCGGGGTCAGGTTAGTGTGGCGTTTCATGGAAATAGGTACTGCACACGGAATGCCAACGCGCTACCCGCGTAATCATTAAATTTTTCGTTTTCGGCCCTGCGTTACCAACTGCGCACTGCGTATTCTATTATGCACCCGCAACCCCTTGATTCTCCTCGGAGTGCGTCAAGTGTGACACGGTTTCGGTGCGTAATCCGCTTCGCGTGTCTGTTTTGACACGGCAAAATGTCTAGGAAATACGCATACTGCGCTTTGTGTTCTGGTTGGCACTCGGGTTGCAGTACCTAGAAATGTGACGAACGCAACCAACCCCCACGGAGACGAGACCATGACCACGACCAGCAGCGCCCCCTCCAGCTACATCGTCCAGACCGCCGCCGCCCCAATGCCGAATAGCTGCTGGGGCGTCTACCGCCGCGTCGCCGTGCTCGAGGTCGAGCCTGGCGTCGATCATGTGGCCATGATCTCGGATCGCGCTCGAGGCGTCCGCCGCGTCGTCCGGACCTGGGAGGCCCGCAACGTCGGCACCACCCCGCGGTGCGCCTACGAGCGCGCTCTCGCCGAGGCAGAGTCGCTGGCGGAGCACCTCACCGCCCGATCCATCCGCGCGCATCACGTGTCTGCCCTCGGCTATCGCCTCACGGGTGACTAGACCCCCTGCCCCCCTCCGGAGGGGCGCCTACGGGACGGGCCGAGCGATCGACCCTCCCCGCGGGCTCAGGGTAGCCCACCCGGGCATTTCGCTCGGACGCACAAGGAGTGCATATGCAGCAGACCAAGATCAAGATCCACGTGTCGCAGAAATCGGCCATCGCGGCTGGACGGACCAGCTACGGCGACCAGGTAGTCACACTGAGTGACGCGGACGTGGCGGCACTCACGCCCGAGGAGCGGGAGGAGATCCTGCACCTCATGACGGGATCGCACCGCGACAACGAGCAGACTGTCCGGCTGAGCGAGATCGTCACCGACAACGACGGCCTAGCCGGAGTACGCGAGGCGCTCCAGTCCCTCCGCGCGAAGCGCCTCGAAGAGGAGGCGGAGAAGGCCCGCAAGCACCGAGAGCTGATCTCGGCGATCCTCGCTGCGCCGGACGACGAGCTGATCGACGGCAACGGCGATGTGCGCGAGCTCTACTCCTCGACCTACGCGTCGATACCATGGTCCGATCCTGCGCTCGCGATCCGCCGCGCGGCGATCGAGGGGACGATCTCCGCGAGGAAGGCTGAACTCCGCGCCCAGGCGGAGCGACTGCTCACTGAGATGCGGGCGGACGCGAGCGCCTATCCCGACATCGAGCTCAAGGACTGCCACGTCGGAGGGCATCTCCGCGCCTACCTGACCCAAGAGGAGCGGAGCGAGGTCGACGCGAGAGGGAGGTCGGTAGACGCAGCGCGCAAAGCGACCGAGATCGCAGCGGAGGAGGCGCAGCTCCAGCGGTACCGTGACTACGCGCTCACCGGAGCCGCGGGCGAAGCGGCGCAACTGGCGGCGGCTCAGGGCTACGACGTGCGCACGGCGGTGCTCGACGCCATCGAGGCGATCCTGCCCGAGACGGACAGGACGGAGACGGCCCACGATAGCCCCGACTACGAGTGGGAGGAGCGGTCCAGCCCGTCGCTGTCGGCGCTCCAGCTCCACGCGCAGCTCGTGACGGCCGTCGCGGCGGCCCAGATCCCTGAGTGGATCACGGTCGAGGTCTCGCGCATACAGCGGATCACCGAGCCCACTCCGAGTGACGAGTACGATGACAACGGCGAGCCGGCGAAGGCGGCGAGACACACCGGCGTGGTGCTGACGATCACGGCGCCGAAGGCCATAACCCGTTATCGATTACATTACTCGGAGTAACTGCCTACGCCCGGGCGATCTCCGGATCGCCCGCCCACCTGACCCTCGGAGACTCCGGGGTCCAGGCGGGCGAACCCTGAGAGGAGACACCATGAGTGACATAGAGTGGAACGAACAATGGAGAGACGGCGCGGAACACCAGCGCACCGAGGACGGGATCTGCGCATACCCGGGGTGCGATCACCCGCTCGACGCGGGCGGGCTGTGTCGTGGCCACCGCGGTCAACGCGATCGAGGCGTCGAACTGCGCCCGCTCCGAGAGGTCGGCGTCGGCTACGTCTCGATCTCGCTCAGGCTGAGACCTGAGACGATCGAGATGCTGCGCGCGATGGTGACTCCAGGTCGCACGCTCTCGATCACGGCCCGGTCACTCCTGGAGGCCGCGACCGGAACGCTTCCACCCAGGTAGACTGGATTGGGAACGACGCCGGTGGCGCCCGGAAACCGATCCGGTTTTCAATGAAAATCGTAGCTAGACTGGGGAAAATTGGCCTATTGGAAATCTGAAATCGAATTCAGATCCTTCACGGAGATCAAATCGCCCTCGGGTTTTTGGGAGGGGGCGACTCGGTCCAGGCATCCGCCCAAGCATCTCCCGCGGGATCCTCTCGGATGACGCCCCTGCAATGGTTCCGCCGTTCGAAGTCATCGGAGGTCTTGCGTATTGCGAGCGCGGTGGAGCGCGCCGCCTTCGTGCTCGGCGCATAGAATCCGATTGCCCTCCAAGCGTCACGCACATTGTCCACGGTCTGGACTTTGCGGCCTTTCCAGACTCGATGCCATGCGGCCTGTTCCGGCCGCAACGTCTCGCCCGGCCGTTTCAACTCGATCAGGTAGTCAGAGCCGCGGAACCCCACGAGATAGTCTGGAGCGCCCTTCTGATGCCGGTCCCCGGCCGGGTCGATACGGAGCACGCTCGCGCCAACTTGTCGCCATGCCGCGACGATCTCCTTGTTGCCCTTGTCCTGTCTGGCGGGACGGTTTCGCCTCATCGATGCGCCCCTTTAGGGTGGTCATGTTTCACTCGTCGTCCCAGAATCGTTTTTTCAGTGGATTTCGTGAGGGTCAGAGACCCCTATTTTGGCAAGGTGCCCTTTGGGATGTCCGGAGGGGGTATACCGCTGGATCGTCACGGAACACCTGATGTTGGGCTAAATCGGTTTTGAGAAAGCCCGTCAGTATTGAGTTTCATTTTTCGAGATGGATGGGCGCCACGAGGCTGCGTGCACCGCTTACGGTGCTCGATTACCAGCCATGCCGCGATACGCGCCGCAATGACCGTCGGGGTGACTGGACCGTCCGGTTGCCAGTTCGGGCAATCCATCCAAGATTGCTTCTCCTGGTGGTCGCTGGGGACTTGTCTGGGGTCATCAGCGTCGCAGGACACCGCCCAGCCACACGAGCAGAAAGCAGACACGACGGGCAATTTCATCGTTCTCCTCCATCTCGCGGTCCCTCGATGCTCGCCCGGAGAAGCCGGGCCTGGAGGGAGTGGGCGTCGCGAAGCGTCTTGTGGGGTGGCTCAGGGTGCAGGGGTGGTTCCGCCTCCCGCTCGAGCCGGGCCAGGAGGCAGCCGAGACCGATGGCGACAGTGAGGCCAACCGCGAGCAGGAAGAGGGCCGCGAGGATGGCGGTCATGTCGTGCCTCCGAGCTCGCACTGTACGGGGTCCCGTTTTGCTGCCCCGTCTGCCTGGACCCAGCCGTTACCGAGCCGCGACGCAATGCGAGCTCCCGGCCCAGCGCAGTACGTCGCCTGGAATGCCGCGCGATCCAGGTTGGTCGTGACGATCGTTCGCTTTCCGCCGTCGAAGCGAGCCACAAGGGCGCCAATGATCCGGCTCTTGACGGTCGGTGTCTGAGGCTCGAGGCCGAGGTCGTCGAGCACCAAGACTTCGGCCTTCTCGAGGTTCTTCCAGAACGCCGGAAGAAAGAGCCCGTCGAAGGTAGACGGAGCGTGAACCCAAGCGCCAGAGAGCGGGACTGATCCGACCTGGCACTGCACGTCCCGAATCCAGTAGCCGTACCAAACGCCGTCGACGCAAGCCTTGTAAGCACCCTCTTCGGTTTCGTCGCAGTTGACCATGGCCGTGATCACCCGCCCTCGCGATCTCGCATCATGCGCCAAAACTGCCGCCGCGATACTCTTGCCGATCCGGGTGGGGCCGGTGATTACTATGAGTGATTCACCATCGCTCCAGGTCCGACAGGCCTTCTTGAGCAAATGGTGCTCGGAGCTGAAGTCCCGTGAGAGCATGAAGTCGGCGAGCGCTCCCGGTATCTGCATCGCTACGAGTCGTTCTCGGTTCATTGCGTGGCTCTCCGTGCTTCCTGTCGCGCCTTCCACTCCGCGTTACAGGGGTCATCCGCGTCGAGGTACTCACCCGTCTGGAAGTTGATCGCACCCGTGTAGCCGCGATCGTCATCGCCGCTGAAGTCACCGACAGGAAGAGCGCCCTTTCCGTTTCTATTTGGGCGAGCGAGGAGCTTGTTGAGGGCTTTTGAGCAAACGACGGCGAGCGGCTGTCCCCGCCAGAAATCGTCTTCCGGTACTCGAGCGAGCGCCTTTCTCACGTCGGCTTCGGAGAGCTTTGTGAGCGCTCGAGCGAGCTGGACGAAATCAGCCTTCGACTCGACGTAGGCGGTTTCCCCGATTTGCGGCCAGACCTCGTCCCGCCAGTAGGCGAAGAGCCGGCCGCTCGGCGAGTCAGCGTCCTTCCGTTTCGGCTTCGGGGGAGGAGGGGCGTTGGCCGGTAGTTGAGCTCCCTCCTCCCCCTCGGCCTTGGCGGGTCGGGCCAAGAGAGCGAGTTGATCGGATTCGTCCAGCCCTTCGAGCGGCGACCCCGCGGCTTCACTGCGGGTGTCGTCCGGTATGATACGATGATCGGGAATTTTTGCTGATGGGGTAGAGGCCGTAAAAGAAGCTTCTTCTGCTTCTGAGATCTGAGATCTGAGATCTGAGATCTGCTTGGACATGCTGAGCGCGACTGTTCGCGACATGTCGCGTTCTGTCGCTTCTCTCTCCCGTTTCGATTTAATTCGCTCAGCGTCACGCTCTTTCTTCCATTCCCGTGAGTATTTCTCACGGTATTTCGCGTAGTTAAGTAGCAACCACCCGCCATCAATCTCGGCGATCCGGCGCCCAGCGTTCTCTTTGCTGCGAGAATCGGGGTCAGAGGACAGGAATTTCGCGATCCCCTCCCGACAGTCGTCCTCGGGAACTCCAGCGAGCCGAGCGAGGCCAGGGATCGACCCGTGGACCTCGCCATTCTTGTCGGTGAGCGCGAGCATTGTGATCCAAGTGAGGCGAACCCCCATCGACTCACCCCAGATTGTCGACGTGAGAATCTCCGAGTCCAACTTCGTGTATCCGCTCATCAACCCACCTTCCTTTCGTCCAGGTCAGCCATCGGTCGGCACCTCCACGGTCAGGCGATTCGCGCGGGCAGCAGCACACCGGTATCGAGCACGCTGAAGTTTTCTCCGACGCGCCCTCTGTCCAGCGTCGTCCTGGGCCGCTATCACCTCGTCCAGGTATTGCCGGCGGGCGACATCCTCGGGGCGCTTCCGATCGTGGATCTCGGCCCAGCTCGATCCCGCGCGCGATCCAACGCCGTCGTAGAGTCCCTCTCGTTTCGCCCTGATCTCGGATCTACGCGGGGGCCGGTCCATTCAGCTCACCTCCGTCATGCGGATTTACTCCATAGGCCCAACTGCTCTCGGGTATAGGCAATGCGCTGCAAGGCGATAGCGTAGTACTTGGGGTCGCGTTCCCAGCCGACGAAGCGCCGGCCGAGGTGTTTGCACGCGACACCAGTGGTGCCGGAACCCGCGAACGGATCACAGACGAGTTCCCCAGGGTCGGTGAAGTCGCGAGTAAGCTCCTCCATCAAGGAAATGGGTTTCTGGGTCTCATGTAGTCGGGGAAACCGAGAGCAATTTGCATCTACGGAATGCATCAACCATCCTCGCTTACCGCCACCATTCCATCTCATACGCCCAGATGATCCATATGCAATCAGCAACGTCTCGAATCCAACCCCCGGCCGATCCCCGGTCAATTGAGGTTGACCGTTCGGCTTGACCCACACCATGGTGCGGATATATCGCGCGCCGCTGGACTCCAGATCGGCCCTCCATAGGTGTGAAGCCTCAATCTGGCAAAACACGACGATCCAACGCCGAGTGATACGAGACAACTGTTTAGCCGTTTCCTTCCTCACGTCAGCCGTCATCGCATCAAACCCAAGAGGCGCCATTCGGCATCCGCCGGTACGTGGATTATAGATACGTCTCCCCTTTGTGTGCGCCTCAGCCTCGTATGGCGGATCGCAGATCACATGATCGATCGACTTATCCCCCAGTGACGCCAGCCCAGTCACTGGATCTAGGCAGTCACCCAGATGGAGCACGTGGGATGTCACGCGATACCTCCCGTCTCGACGACCGCGGAACGCCGCCCCGAAGCGGGGTGCGGGATGACGCTCTGGAGGCACGCGGGCTCCCTCTGTTCTGGATGTTGCTCTCCGAGCACCATCCCTCTGAATGACATGCGAGTCTCATGCGGCGCGGCGGGTGGAGCAGGGCGTCGTTCACGCGGTCTCCCGGGAGATGGCATCCCTAATGGGCCAATCGAACCCGTAGTCGTCTCTCCGGAGCTTCACCTTGCGACCATCGGCGTGATGGAACACCACGCCCTCAATGGTCTGGCCCACAAGGAATGCTCGCAGCCCGTCAAAACTCCTGGGGCATTCGGGAATCACATCCGCACCATGCAGACGCAGTTGGTGTTTCGCCACGTGCTCGTGGTTTGCCCCGATTTTGGGGCCAATAGCCTCATATGTGCCGTCAAGCAAGTCCTCGGCCCAGTCCAGGCGAGCCGCTCGAATCCAGACGTCTTCGGGACGATCCGCACGAATCCAGTGCGGCCAATGTCCCGTGACGGGATCTGGATCGCCACAGGGAATAGCACCACCGGGAGGTATTCGGCCGTTCCGACAGTCGAGCCGAGCGTAGAGCTCGCCGCCTATAATCGCGCACGCGGTGCCGTCCCATTTTCGGGTGGCGATGCCTTCCCCCCGCGTGACCCACTCACAGCCCGGCGTAACCAGGGGTAATAGCCTGGGGGGCCGCTGACAGAAGTCGCGCTCAAATAGACAAGGGATCTTTTTCATGGCTGCCTTTCTCACACGCGCAAGTGGGGCCGAACGGGGCCTCGTTGTCCCCGCTGATTGTCGGCACCAATGGATCGGCGTCTAGATAGTAGGTAATGCGCCCTCGTACGGCCAACCTGCCGTCCGTAATAGAGCGCCCTGGCCCCGCGGGCGGACGGCAGTCGAAGTGCCACCGCGGCTCGTCAATCATCTCGCCGCGTCCTCTTTGGTTTTCCCGCCCGCCCTCGCCCTCCGCTTCGTCATCCACCCCGACGCGGGAAGACCAGTGACCCGTTCGATCTGGATGCGCAACTCGCCTCCGGGCTGACACTTTCCAGAGAGCACTCCCGAGATCGTCGGCTGCGCGTAACGGGTAGCCGACGCCAGTTCCGTCTGAGTGTACCGGTTGTCGGCCATCCATTTCTTGAGCTTCTTCAGCATACTCCCATCCTACCGGATCCGAAGAATTATTACAAATCCGATACCGCGCTTGACACGCTATCGGAATTCCGATAACGTGCTTGGCAGGAGGACGCATGGCGATATCCGATAGGCAGATTGAGGCAATCGAAGATGAGATCATCCGCGCGGTCGGGAAACAGGCCCGCTCATGACCACCCTCCTGGAAGCACTCCGCGACGGCGCGTGGGCTCCGCTGGTAGTCGTCATTGCCGCCATCGCGTTCGGTCTCTGGTACGTGGGGAGGGCGCCGAGATGAGACGCCCACCAATAGTGATCACCCTGGAGATGTACGAGGCGCTACAACAGGCCCGGCGCGAGGTCCGCCGACTTCCGGGAACGCGGCCCAAAACGGATGCGTCGATCAGTCGTCTACTCACACCATATGGATGCCTGCCGTTTCTGCTCACAGACGACAAGGAAGGATTCACCCAATGACATACAGCCGGTCGCAGTGCGAAGGACTCCTGAAGATGACTCTCTCAGAACTCGACGTGGTCAGCATAGAGGAGCCCGGTGTAGAAAGTGCGTGCATCGCGCTCAAAAATCATCTGAGGGCAGCTTTGCAGCTCTCCAGGCTAACGCTCGACGACGATCGTGCGATGGCGACGATAGTCTCCGCGTTCCGCTCGATTGCCACGATCACGGCAATCAACGTCTCCGTCCAGAGCGCCATAGAGGGGGCCGCGAAGCACGCCGGGCACTGGACCAAGGGCCGCCCAGACATCCACGATCGACGGCTCAAGGACATCCAGTCGAGCCTGGAGTCTTTCGCCTGCGCGTTTCTGGGGCTCACGCCGCCTGAGCCGGCAATCCAATGTGATAGGCCGATTCCACACGGTCACATCACCCGCTACGAACTCGCGAGGAAGCCATGATCCCCCGTCTGACCATCGTGGCGCCAGCGTATACCGGGCCGTTCTCCGCGTCTCTTCTCCGCGAACTTCGGACACTGGCCGGCATGAGTTCACAGTTTTTCGCAGTAGGGGACGACCCGCAGATCCAGTCGCGGCGCCTTCGAGCTCTTGTGGCAAATCAACAGTCGCCGCAAGCAATCGCCCTGATCTCCATTCGTCCCGACGCCGATACCGTGCGGCTATATAGCGAGCGATCCATCCCCATGGTGCTGATCGATGAGACGGCGCCGGGTGTCGCGAGTGTTGCCTGCGACAACTTCCTGGGCGGATACGTCGCCGGCCGACATCTGATCTCGAAGGGGCACCGCAGGGTCGCACTCGTCACGGGTCGAGTGACGGGTCCAGGAAGCTGGAACGCGGCGCAACGGCGTGACGGGCTCCGCAAAGCTCTCTCCGAACTTCACCTAGTTCCCGTCGTGCAGCACGAGACTCCTGACTACTCCGCGGAGAATGGATTGTCCGCCCTCCGGAATGCGCTTACGGCAGAGTCTACGGCCGTGTTCTGCGCATCGGGAGATGTCGTGGCGGGCGGAATGCTGAAGACCTGCCCCGATGTCGGAGTGGACGTGCCCAAGGGCCTTGCTGTAGTCGGATTCGACGATCTCGGCACAGCGGACCTGCTTGGGCTTACGACGATTCGCCAGCCAATCCATAACCTGTCAGAGGTCGCGTATAGAATGACGTGTATCACGCCTCGTGACACCATGGAGCGCCCTGAGCAGATTCTTCTCCCACCAACCCTGATCGAGCGAAGGACCGTATGAGAGACGACGCGAAGCATTCTCACGACTGCCAACCCGATCCGCATGGCGGAAGGAAGGATTCACCCAATGACATACAGTGGAACGCGCTACAGTCTAGACATATCCAGGATCAGTGGATTGGAGTCGAAGACACGAAGCGGATTCGTCAGTTACACGAGGAGATCCGAGATGCCCTCACCCTCCTCGACCCGGCGCGCCCAGAGGACGGACTACTGCCCGCGATCCGAGACATGATGCAGCAACTCACAAGTGAGCGCGAGGGTGGCAAGGTGGCGCTGGAGGAGTGCTGCCGCTGGGAGGGTTGGGTTCGGATTCTGCTCCACGCCTACGACACGGACAATCGCCCCAACGAGTTTCAGCTCGCGGACATACGCCATGCGTTGGCCGCGGCAGGAAAGGAGCTCGCCGATGGATGAGATCGACACCACCAACAAGTTCCACGTTTCAGCCGCGCGCGACGGCAGTCGCATCCAAATCATATTCCCGCCGCTTCTGCCGCTGTCAGTCGAGGACGCTCTCACTCTCGCTGCCTGGCTCGTCGCGGTGTCGGGCAATCGGGAGCGGTTCGACGAGATCTACGAGATCGTGCTCGAGGCTTGTCGGTGTCGGCATGAGCCGTCACCTACGCGCTGTAGCTCTAGAGATGTACATATAGTCAACCCGTAGCCAAGGAGACGCAATGCCGAGAGCGAAGAAGAGCCCCGTGTACATCGTGATCCTGCAGCGTGGTTGGGTGGTGGTGGGTCGGCTGTCCCAGGTTGGTCAGCGGATCGCGCTCACTGGGGCCAGCGTGATTCGCAAGTGGGGGACTACCCGTGGACTCCCCGAGCTGGTCAATGGGCCGTTACCGGGGACAGTCCTGGACCCGGCCGCGCTGGGAATCAAGTACCACGAGCTGACGGAGATCGCGCGGCTGCCGTGCGTGGAGGACAAATGGGCCTCGCACTGCCAATAGGCGACGAAGGACAGGCACTAATCGGCTGCGGCGACGGCGCCGGCTACGGCTACGGCTACGGCGCCGGCTACGGCTACGGCTACGGCTACGGCGACGGCGACGGCGACGGCTACGGCGACGGCTACGGCGACGGCTGCGGCTACGGCTACGGCGCCGGCTGCGGCTACGGCTACGGCGCCGGCTACGGGTGTTGACTCTTGGTCCTGTCGCGAACAACGGGTTCTTCGACGCGACCGGAACCGCCCGGGAAGGATAGGCCTTCCCGGGTTTACTCACTGGAGGACGCATGACCCGCCTCGAAGACCCGACCTCCGCAAACGTGCTCGCGTCTCCGGGTGGCCTCGGTCTCCACCACCTGCTTCGGGAGCTCGCCCCGCCCCCGATCAGGAGAGCGCTGGAGATTACGGATCGACTTGAGGAGCTCGATCCGTCGCTCATGAAATGGCTCAACGCGAGCGATGCTCCACGCTGGGAGAATGCACCGAAGGTCTCAGACGACGACCACGTGGAGATTCGCGCCCTCTTCGACGAGCTGATGGAGATCGTGCATACCTATGTGACGTATGCGCGCTCGAAGCCGCGTCCAGGGTGCTCGACGAGCTCCCGCTCGACTGGGAGGATTTCGAGACGGCCGTGAAGGCTGCGTGGGACGTAGTCAGGCAGTTCGCCCGGGAGATTTTGACAGGTACGTGGACCCACAGAGATTAGCAAAGGAGACGAAGATGACGAAGACGCTGAAGAAGCAGAAAAGTGAACGCTGGGCGATTGTTGGACACGGGCCGTATGGGCTCAGCTACGGCCTAGTGAAGGACGACGACGCCAAAATCGTGGCTGACAAATCGGTCCGGCTGTATCGGGCGAGAAATATTCGCCTCTGGTACGGGAAGCGGGGCGGGATCACCTCGTTGGCGGCGTTCGGGCCGTGTGGCCCGAAAATGCAGGACAGTCGGATCGGGGCTGAGATCAGTTCAATGTTGTTGCTCGAAGTGAAGGCTATACATGACTGCACTCCGGAGGCGGTCGCCGCGTTCGCCACGTTCGCGGCGATCGAGGTGACGTGATGGGAGCCGGAGACGGAGAGGGAGAGGGAGTCGGATCCGGATCCGGATCCGGAGACGGAGAGGGAGAGGGAGTCGGATCCGGCTCCGGATCCGGAGACGGAGAGGGAGAGGGAGAGGGATCCGGATCCGGATCCGGAGCCGGAGACGGAGAGGGAGAGGGATCCGGATCCGGAGACGGATTCGGAGCCGGATCCGGATTCGGAGACGGAGAGGGAGTCGGATTCGGAGCCGGAGAGGGAGAGGGAGAGGGATCGTGACCGAAACTGAACGACGAGAGGCATGGCTTGCTGCCCGACGCGAGGTGGTGACCGCTACTGGTCTCGCCTCGATCATGCGGCTGCCCGACGCCTACGGTTCACCTATGGGAGAGTTCCTCGAGAAAAAAAACAGGGTCGATCGCAAGGACGAGCCGATCGAGCGGATGATCTGGGGCCAGCGATTGCAGCAGGCGATCCTGGTCGGGTACGCCGAACGTGAGGGCCAGCCGATCGACCTGGCCGACGAATACGAGCTGGCCCGATCCGCGACCTGCAAGTACCTCGGCGCATCGCTCGACGCACGACTCCAGGGAGGAGACCGGCGACCAATCGACGCGAAGAACGTCGGCTATCAGGACCCCGCCGCGTGGGGCGAGCCCTACACCGACCAGATCCCCACCCACTTCAACGTTCAGTTACACGGTCAAATGGAGGTCACCGGAGCACCGATCGCGGATCTGGCCGCGCTATTCGGGGGCAATCGACTGGTGATCTATCGCGTCGAGCGCGACGAGGAAGTGATCGCAGCGTGCCGTGAGGCCGCAACGAACTTCTGGGAGCGTCACGTCATTCCCGACATTCC
>Ga0209324_10000229_pt1 | contig 38070 bp, 28 predicted proteins | sample Rifsed19ft3_FD_184015 | JGI IMG/M metagenome (GOLD analysis project Ga0209324, IMG submission 184015) | Soil microbial communities from Rifle, Colorado, USA - sediment 19ft 3 (version 2) | ecosystem: Environmental > Terrestrial > Deep subsurface > Rock core/Sediment | place: Rifle, Colorado...
CCCGTTCTCGGCCGAGGACTCGGTCGAACACGCGTACGCCCTCCCCGGGGACTATCTGGTCACCCTCACGGTGACGGACGACGACCGCGGGAGCGCGCAGGTCTCGTTCGAGATCCACATCGCGGGCGCGGACGAGCTGAAGTCGGAGGCGGCCTCGCGCCTCCGCACGCTCAAGCAGGAGGCGATCGACCATGGCGACTGGCGGTTCGTCCGGAACCTCGACGATGCTGAGCGATACGTGTGGATGAGTCTGGGGTACGCGGCCCCGTTCCGGCCCAACGCTATCACAACGCTCGCGGCACCGGATGTGTCCGTCGCGAGGAACCTCGGAGACCGTGCGGACCTCGTCCTCGGGCCGTCCTGGACCGCCGGGCTGGGTTCGTACGCCGAGATCGTCATCACCTGGGCGAACGGCGTGGTCACGACGGTCGACCTGCCCGACGGTTGGCCGAAGAAGTCCCTCCGGTATCACGAGACGCTGTGGGTCGACGCGTGGGAACAGGATGTCGCGGTCGAGTCGAAGCGGGACAAGAAGACGGGGCTCGTCACGCTCAAGGTCCACGCTCACGAGGCGAGCATGGGCTTCTCCCTCTCCCTCGACGCGGACGCGGTCGCGGGCCTCGCATTCACGTATGAGATCCTCGCGTGGTGGATCGACGGCGCCCACCTCAACCCCCAGCTCGGGAAGAACGTGCTCCTCTGCGAGCGCGCGGCGGTGGACCGCTTGGTCCGACTCGAGATCCAGAGCAATGACGACGATGATGACGATTATGATGATGATGACGACGACGGCGATGACGACGAGGAGGAGGATCGCGACGGGAAGTCCGGCGGCATGGGCGTCCTTGGCGGGGGCGGAGATGACGACGATGGCGGCGACGATGACGACGAGGACGACGACCGCGGCGGATGCGGCTGCGGCGGCGGGGATGATGACGACGATCGCGACGGCTGCGATGATGACGATGATGATGGGGATGATGACAGCGGCGACGACGGCGATCGCGCCCCCGGCGGACCAGATGTCCTCGGCGGGGACGGCGACGACGACGAGGGCGGGGATGATGAGGACGACGAGGATGACGACTGCGACTGCCCCGACCGGGACGATCATGACGATGAGGACGAGGATGACGACTCAGGCATCCGCACGGTCCACTGCCGGCTCACGGCGAGCCTCTGGACCCCCGAGGAGCGTGCGGACCTCGACGCCGAGTGCGACCTGATCGCGAACCTCCTCGTGAAGGCGGACGAGATGCTCGCGCGGATTGCGCTCGCGGAAGCGAGAGAGGCGCCCGTCAACGATCCGGACGACCAAGGGAAGGTGGACCGGGAGATTGGGCGGGCCGAGCGGTCCCTCGAGGAGGCGTACGAGGACTGGGATCACATGGATTACGGGGGCGCCATCTGCGGCTTCATGCGGGCATGGAGGGCCGCGCAGCACGACGAATGACGTCAAGGGGCGACACTGGACAGTGCCAGACGCGACATAGCCACATGGGGTCTCCTGCTCGCTCATAAGCCCTCCTACTGGGCCGCGATTTCATGGTCGACCTTCAGTCGGGAGCTTTTGGCTGGCCGGAGTCGGTGCAGAATTTTACCAAGAATGGCAAGACTCTTATCCGAGAGGCGCATCTCCCCACAGGCCTCAACACGGACGGGGCGGAGGAAACACGATGCGACTTCGATGTTTGCGTGCCTTCGCGGCTACTAGCGCGCTGCTTTTGGTCCTTACGGGGTTTCAGGTCTTGGCGGGGACCTCGACTGCGGGGAGTCCGGTGGATGAGCAGCCATTCCAATTCCCACCCTTTCAGAAACCATCGAGTTCGCCCAAAGGCCCTCAGCCGGGGGAATGGAATGCTATCGGAGAAGGACCTATTCCGCAATTGGAGACAGAAGTCATTTTCAGGCCACCGCTGAACGTTACGTCCGCCTATGTAACCGGCACTGTTGCCCCTGTCCTCCTCCGAGAGGCCGCATCCCTCGACTATGTCACTTCTTTCGGGACGTACTCCTTCCAACTCTCGCGCCCGTACCTCATGTCGTTGAAAGACCTCGAGGGTCGCGCCATGGCGGATTCGGCGTTCGTGGTCGAGGGGGACATCTGGACGCAGCCATCCGGGGGGAGCGTCGTCGAGGCTACCGACACAACTTTCCGTGCCTCTTATGATCTCACGGACGGACGCGTGACCAAGGGTTCAATGGAACTTCTCGTGTCCTTCACTGCTGCACGGCTCCCCAAGATCACTGCCTTCTTTGTCCCCGGTCCCAACTCGACGCTCGGAGAATGGCGCGTGGTGTGGAAGATTGTAAGTCCGGCGCGATACCTGAGAACGATGGATGGCGCCGTCTTCTACCTCGGGGATCTCCAATCTCGGGTGGCGATGTGGGGAGGCCCAAGCTCCCCGGTTTCCGCTTTGTTGGGCGATGGCCCAGAAGTCCACCTCTGGAATTCGATGCTCGTTGCCAACTGGAGCGATGCGGGAACTGCTGCGCTCTACGCGGGCCGCGTTGCCATCGACGACAGTCATCGAGGGACGGGACTTGCAATCCTGTTTCCTCCGGGTGAGCCGCTGATCGACCCATCCCTTGTGGCCCAATCGTCTGGTTCCCTCTCAACTCGCCACACGACCCAGAAGAAGGTCTTTTATCACGACGGCAAGTACTTCGCGTTCTATGGCGACGTCACTGCCAGTCCGCCCTCGATCCGCTACAGGGTTGGTCAAGAAACGGGCAGCGGGATGGTCTGGACATCCCCACTTGTCTTCTTTTCCCACTCTGAGCTTACGTTTGACTGGGGGTTCGACGTAGACTACCGCGCAGGAGTCGCCCTCATCGCCTTCGTTCGCACGAGCGGCGGCACTTGGCAACCTTCTTGGGCTCGGTGCACAATTGGCATCTCCGTCCTAGAGTGTGATACCGCTTGGACACCTCAGACCGCATATGGTCAGCTTGGGACTCCAACATCTGCGATTGCTGACGATGGGACGCTCTGGGTCGCGTATCCGGCTGAGCATGCAAGTACAGATGCAGACAGGATCTGGGTGTACCATTCGAATATTCCCGATCCATCGAGTGCAGATTGGACCAACGATTGGTTTGATGTTGTGAATCCATTCTATACCCTTCGACTGGTCCCTCTCCAAGGGGGCGATGTGACATTGTTCGCCGCGCATCGTGACTCCTCAGAGATGACATGGCACACATGGTCATCGTCGTCTCGATTGTGGAGCCCCGCCTACAACTTGGACCTGAACCTTCCCGTAGGACTGTCCAAGGCCGACCGATTCACCGCATCGTTTGGCGGCGCATCCAACACCGCCCCGCCCCTCTGGATTCACATGGTCTACATTCCAGCCGGTAACCAGCTCATGCACATCCACTTGCTTCCATACAGCGAAATCCCCCTTGGGCCGTATGAGATTGATTCCGCACCGGCCTCATATCCCGCTGGACAGCACGACGCCAACGGGGACTTCCACGTATTCTGGCGCAAAGGAGGGACGATTTCTTACACGAGATTCGACTCTGACTTCTGGGTAACGCCCGTAGTGGCCCCGTTTGCGGGCGTAGTGGAGCCAAGTTATCTCTCGACGGGGTATCGTGCGAGTGTCCAGAGGACTTTTCTCGTCTACACCCAGCCATTCGGGGGCGCTGGGGCTGAAGTCTACTTCGGGTCCCTTCCCACGCGGCGTGGGGCCGCTGGTATGGGCGGGGCGCCTTGGAACGACCCCGCTACAGGGACCGGCGGACCCCAGTCGGCCCAGCTCAATTCCTTCGTGAGTCCGACGACGGGACTCCTTGTGCTGAAGGACACGGACCTATCATTCCCCGGCCGAGGGCTCGACTTGGCCCTCGAACGCATCTATCGGACCCCGGACGCGTTCGACCCATCTACAGGAGAACCTTGGGCTTATGATCAGCCAAGGGCTTATTCTTTCGGGAACGGCTGGACACTGAATGTGCCATGGATCGAACACGACAACCTGTATCTGTGGGACGGTCAGAAGTTCCTGACTGTCCGGTGGGATGACGAAAGGGTGTTTGAGAATCGATTCGGGGAGTACTTCCGCATTGAGCGTTCAGGATTCGGGGACAATACATGGGACCTCTACACGAAATCTGGGATTCACTACGTGATTGACCTGAACAGGGGTGGAGCCATCTCCGCGACGGATACAAATGACAATGTCATTCTATTCAACTACAACCTGTATTCTTTCGGCTGGCGACTGGATTCCATAACGGACACGATGGGTGAGGACTTGATCTTCAGCTACCTCCCCACGACGGGGTGTCAGCAGGGCGCGATTCCGACAAAGGTCTGCGAGGTTCATTACCGCGGCAAGACCATAGAATATCACTACCTCGGGGAGAGGTTGACAACAGTCGTGGATCCAATTGGGCGAACCACGGAGTACAGGTATTGCGACACACCTTGTGGTTCAATTGTGAACCCATGGCTCGTCTCCGCTTCGAAGATCGTCACCGGGGCTCTATTGACCCATCAGTACACGTCAGCGAAAGTCGGCACGGACACCGTCGCGTATCTCGTCGAATGGCAGTGGCTGCGGGACAACTCTCAATCCGATCCTCTTATCAGCGCTCGGGCTTTCACGTATACGGTCGTGGACGGGGTAATCCTCTATTCGAAGATGGTCGAGTATGACGGAGGGTATTCTCAGAAACGTTCTGTACGGTACAGCATGGATCCGCGTGACGGAACCCTCACAACTACGATCAGGGACTTCACCGTGAGCGAAGTTGGGCACCAAGAGGTGGCGAAACGGAGGGACTGGTATTCGACGAACGCTCGCATCTCTCAGAGCGACATCTTTGCTGCATATGCGATCGAGAGCCAGCAGGTCACGTTTTCGACAGCCAGCCATCATGACTGGTATGGGAACTTGATTCACTTCAGAGACAGCCTGGGGGCGGAGTCCTTCTCTTCCTATGTCAACAGCAATCATCGCAGTGAGTTCTATGGCCCCGGCCGGCTCCACAGAACCTCTCCGGGGGGCCAGGCGTTCACGGACCATTTCAGTGATTGGAACGGCGTAGACTACCTTCTTTGGCAGAGCTCTGGAGACGTTTCCGATGACATGGCCGCGTTCGAGTCCGTCCCCCCTTCAAAGCGACTCGCTACATGGGGGCAGGGTCCATCAGGCGTGGCGACGGGAACGTTCAGCTTCCCAACCCTGTCCGCACCAATCACCGTGAACGTGCTCGTTCGTGCCAATGAGGCGGACCGATGGCACTACGTCGGATTGCGGGAAAACGGCGAGGACCGCGCCATGGTGGCCCTGGCCGGGCCCCCGTTCGGCGGCCACATCGCCTACCGCGACGGGGCGACTTGGGTGGACGCGGGCGGGGGTTTCCCATACTCACCGACCCCTTGGTACCTTCTGAGCATTGTGGTGCGGGACTCCTCCACTTATGACCTATATGTCGATGGCAAGAAAGTCGGAGCGGGAGCATTCTCCCTGTCCAACACGGGCCCAGTGAATGAGATCTACTTCTCGCCGGGAGATCAGAGCAATGCGGCCACCATGTGGGTCAATGAGTTCTCGGTCTTCAGGGGACCTTCGTTCACCATCACCGGCCTGCCCGTTGGATCGCGCGTCCGAGTTCTCGATGCAGCGTCCGGTCGACCCGTGGTTCCCGACGTGCTGCCTTCCGGAGGCACAGCCGCGATTCAGTTGACGCCGGACAAGTACCCTCGGCTCATCGTGCAGGTACTCGACGCGACTTGGGGCCCCATTTACACGAGCCCGTTCCGCGAATTCTGGGGAGGGGAGGTATTCGAATTCACGCCGCCTTACCAGCAAACCGCTCTCCAGAAGACCTCCAGCGGGTTTCTGACCAACCTTGCGACGCCGTTGTGGGTGGACGAGCAATACGGGATACCACCCTTCGGTAGCCCGCTCGATGGGGACCACGAGTTGTGGGATTGGGGAAACTGCCCAATGCCTCTGAGCGGCACTTCCTGCCACACCAGTCCTTCCCAGCCCGGACTCCACGGCCACGGCTTTCATGACGTTGCGACGAATGCCCCGCATCCTGGGTCCTCCGATTACCTCGTTCAGTATGTCTATCTGACTCAGGAAGCACGACCCTCGGAGATTCTCCAGGAATTCCAGAGCGGTATTGACGGAGGCTGGGACCACCGTGCATACTGGGGACTCAACTTGGACGGGAGGTCCGCCCCGGGACAGGAGGGGGGCCCAGCGCATCGCTTGATGGGGCCGATCCCCACCACAGTCGATCGTTGGGTGATGCTGACAGTCTCAGAGCCGCACTTGGCACCAGGCAGTGACTGGTGGAAAGGGACCAGGTATTACCTGGTTGGGGGGGAGGCGAAGTGGGACGTCACAGCCGTGGGCTCATCCAGCGTGGGCCAGATCAGGCTCACGGGAGTACCATCGGGATATCACGTGGAGCTGCGGGGTGATGTAGGAATCGTCTCAACTGGCTACGCGTCTGCCAGCCAGGAGGTCATTCTCTCAGTCTACTCCGACGAAAGCGGCGCGGGCTGGAGTTCCTTCCCCAAGACCGGCTGGTTCACGATATGCACGAGTACGTGTCCGAGCGGACGCGTCTACGATTCCCCGGCGGTCGAGCTGTTCGGCGGAGACTCCCTTGTGTTCTCCCTCTCGAACGCTAAGTTCTTTCCGAACGGCGGAATCAATCCGAACGTGAAAGATCGGCTGGCGGGTACGTACCGTCTTCCCGCTGGTGGCACGCCACAGGAATCATACTTCCAGTACGACCTCAAGTGGAACCTCATCGGGACCAAGGTCCTCGGTCCTCAGGGATGGATTGAATCGTCCCGTGCCCCTGATCAGTACGGCAACGTAGTTAGCGTCACGACGCTGTACGACGACACCAACACCCATACGACAATCTACGATTACGATGCGGCCTACGCCCACGCTCATCTCACTGAGATCACGGACCTGGTCGGGGTCGTAACGTTGAGGACGACAATTGACTACTATGAGGCCACGGGCGAGTTGCGATCCGTAACCCCCCCGGAGTTGCAGAACACCGGCCTGAAGACAACATACTGGTATGACGACGTGGGCCGCTTGACTAGAATCGATCACCCTGACGGAAACTCCCGTACCTACTCCTACTACGACTCGGAGAATCTCGTTGTTCTCAAGGACGAGAACTATGACGAGTCTGCAGGGAAGAGGCACCAGACGTGGATGTGTTATGACGTACTGGGCCACCTTGTGAAGATGCTCCGAATCGATGAGGCGGGGCCTCCTGGAGGGCTTCCCAGCTGCGACCTTGCCGCCAGCTACTCGATTGAGTCCTTCGTCTTTAACTGGCAGGGCCTCATGGTCTCACGAACAAGCTCCGAAGGCAGAACCTACTCGTGGGACTATGATGGCCTCGGGCGCATCAGGCATGCGACTAATCCCGATTTGACGTACGTTGAGTTTGCGTACGATGACAGTCCGGGCGCTGACGGGATGACCAAGAAAACGGTGACAATCACGAGCGATGTCCAGTCCCCCCGGAAGACCGAGCATATGTACGATTTGGGCGGGCGGTTGACGAAGGTCCAGGAGTACTGGGGTACGGGAGGGGGCGACTACTACCAGACCACGTATGCTTATGACGATGTGGGGAACCTCATTTCCGTTCTGACGCCACCCGACGCTCAGGGTAACCAACAGGAGACCATCCACGAATACGATGTGCTGAACCGGCTCGAGAAAACGACATTCCCGGACGGTACCTTCGAGGAATACGTCTACTACAACCCCGGTCTGCTCAAACAGAAGCGGGACCGAGCGGGGTACTGGACGACCCATACCTACGACGAACTGAAGAGAAAGGACATGATCGCGCGTGTTGACGGGTTCTCCGACTATGATTATGACTCCAAGGGCAGGCTCGCACGCCTCAGCTTTACCCAAAACGGCCAGCCGAATCCCGTCACTCTGGACTACACATACGACGACACCCGCGGCTGGATGAAGACGGAATCGTTCACAATCGACCTGGTTCCGGGAGGGACGGTGACCTATGATTACGACGGGATGGGCAACACCGTCCGTACACAGGGGCCGGGCGGCTACGATGTGGGCTATGCCTATGATGGCATGAATCGAGCTTGTGTCGTGGCGAGCGGACCAGTCGACGACTGCAGTCATGCCCCATTCTGGGCTCGGCTTTCCTACTACCACGACGACATGCCGGATACATTCACCTATGCAAATGGCGTCTCAACGAAGTATACGTACGACACGAATGGGCGCCCCGAGTCCGTCAGGACGTTCCGTGACCAAACCGATCTCCTCAAACTCGACTACCTCGACTATGACTCCCTGGGCAATCCGCTTTGGATCCAGGCCACCGGCGAGGGACTGTCGACGACGGACGAGACCTACGCGTACGATGCCTTGGACCGTGTTACGAGTTCTTCTGCGGCTGGAGGGTACAGCTGGACACTTTCGTATGGCTATGACGCGCTGGGGAATCGGAAGTTCGTCACGGATCCCTCGGGGACGACCTACTATCGTTACGACAGCTACTCACGGCTGTGCGCCACAAGGCTGAACGCTCAGCCATCAAGTTGCACCACCGACTCGAGCGCCGAAAAGTTCGTGTACGCGTTCCCCTGGGGCCTCAAAGGGTACGTCACGTCACGCGTTGGTCCGGGAGCGGACACCTGGGAGTATTCCTACGGCGGCGAGGGTAATCTGGTAACGGCTCGGAAAGTCGGCGTGTTCTCCCTCCACTACCAGTATGATGGCTTGGGGCGGCGGGTCAAGTCATCGAACCCAATGAGCTATTACATCTTCTCCGGGCTTTCTCCAATTTACGAGACAAACCCTGAATCAAAACACATCTACTTGAATGGCCTTCGAGTGGCCAAGGTTGGACAATCCGGTACCGAGTACTATCATTACGACCACCTCGGAAGCGTCAGGGTCATCTCCGATGATGCGGGCGTTCGGATTGCGACTCTGGGATACGGGCCATTCGGGAGTTGCGTCTACGGATGCGCTTCGGAACCGAAATACGGCTACACTGGGGAGTACCGGGAGGCCGCCTCCAACCTCGTCTATCTCTACTCCCGTTGGTACGATCCCGGCATCGGTCGGTTCATGACGCCTGACACAAGACTTGGCAGCCTCATGTCCCCGCAGGATCAGAATCGCTATGCCTACGTCTGGAACAATCCAGTAAGATACGTCGACCCGACTGGCCACGCTGGACAAGGTTGGTGGGAAGGCCACGAGCCCGCCAGCTATCGTGACCGATTCTGGATATTCGCTGCCATTCTCACGGTTGTCGCCATAATTCTTGTGGTGGCTGCTATCGTAGCGATTGCGGTCGCCGTGGCGGCCTACGCAACGGGGGCGCTGTCGGCCGGGGCGTATTCTGCTTTCGCGCTCTCAATGACGGCCCATGCCCTCGCCGGAGGTCTCGCTGGCGCGGCCTTCGGCGCAGGAGCGGCCTTGGTAACCGGCGGCGATGTCCTCCAGGGGGCCGCCCTCGGTTTTGTTTACGGGTTTGGAGCGAGTGCAGGGTCGTTTGGACTTCGGTTCCTCAGTGCATACCAAGGGGGAATCAGGAGCCTGGTGTCCACTACTACGCTGAGAGCTCTGAATGCGCGAGAGGCATGGCGCGCAGAATTCGGAGGAGACATTTCACAGAAGGTTGCGACGGGAGATGAGGTCTTCATGAGATATTTCGACAACAAAGTATCCTTTCCTCGGGGAAAATGGGCGACCTCCGAGCCGCCGGTTTCATCCTCCTCGTGGGCTCGTTTCAAATATCGACTATCACCCAGTGGGAACAAAGCCAGTCTTGCCGAATACGTACGTCTTGAGCCTGGAACAGTGTACTACGAAGGTAGAGTCGCGTGGAGATGGTCGACACAGATCTACATAGAGGACTCGCACGCCATGGTGCCAATGTCCTATTGGCCAATGGGGTGACAGCAAGTGAGGCATGTTTTGACGAGGGAGGCAGAGACCTGAAGCGCAAGGCACGAAGAATGCTTCGGGCGGCACAGGGGCTAGCCAGCGAGCTCGAGAAGGAGACAGGCTTGGCCACGACCGCTGGGCTTGATGATCACCTGCTGGAGTCTTTCGTCATCATTTCCACCAGCCCGCGCCTCCGAAAGCCGGGACAATGGTTCGAGTATCTTCAAGACCCCGAGGCTTTGGCGATCCTTCGGAACATCGGCTTGATGGAAATACGGGTCGAGATCTCGTCTCACGATAATGTTACACGGATACGACCCTATGTCGTTCGGCTGAAGCCGTCATCCGTCGGGGTTGAAGGAGAGTTCGTTTCAGAGGATATCAAGCTGCCTCTCCCCGGCGAGCTGGGTCGCATTTCCACCAGAATAAGAGAGATTGGTGAACGCCTGGGATTTTCGATGTCGTGACTGGTAACGTAGCCTTGGGATTCTCCGTGCGACCCTGGTCACCGGATCTGGCAGGAGTGGACAGCTGCTCTACCGACCGTCACCGACGATTGTCTCCCGTACGCATCGTGACAGCTTGTAGCGGATTGGAGAGCGATTATTCGCACCACGAGGTCGAAGAACGCCGGATTTATGGTCTCAAAAGGCATTCACTATTCAATGGAGTATGACTTCGACACGCTACATGCGCCGCTGTACGAGAGTCCAGCCCGTTTGATGGGCGAGTTGCATTGGATAATTCTACGTGCACACAACCGTCTTTCCGGGTTGATGTTCATCGTTAACGGGACGCGCCTTGCCACGACAACGCAGCTTGGAAGGGAAATCGGGAGAGACGAGATTCGCTGGTGGCTACATCGCAAGGAAAAGAACGTCCCGTTCTTGAGGGACATGGCGGAACAGGTGTTGGGTGGAGCTGAGAAGCTGAAGGAGGCAGCCTTCGCCCTTCGAAGATCTTCCCCATCCGGATACACTGAGATGATAACAGCGCTGTCGGAATTCACCAAGACCCATCAGATCCAGATTGCTGAGTTGGCGGAATTCGCAAAATGGCTCGACACCGAAGAATTCCGGGCTTCCATCCTCTTCGCGCACGCGGTGTGGGGATCCACAAGACGTTCTCGCCGAACGATTCTTGTGACTGGAGCCACGCCGGGAGAAGACCCAGCCCTTAGGCGCATCGTCGACATCGTTTTCGGCCTCTATACCAAGCTCGGCTTTACCCTGGATGAGGAGCGATCTGTCATGCTCGCGGACGCGCAAGAATCGCGCCCCCTCGAAGACGGTCGACAGCCCACGATCGACCGAGTGGAGTTGGAGGCGCGGACGTGCAGACAGGCGTTGATAGACTTCGCCGACTACTTCGGGTTCTTGAGAGACTCGCTGCGCGATATCGTTGACCAGTGCGACTACTTCGTTCGCCAGATCGGCCTTGCGCGGGATGACGCAATCTGGGTCGAATTCATACGCTACGTGGCGCAGACCGGGGCAGCTGAATCGGAAATTTGGGACGTGAAGGAGACCCTGGAGATGTGGCATGCTGCCTCCGCGACGAGGGACAAGGCGCAGGTTACATTCTGCGAGCAAGTCGCCTCTTTTGCAAATCACAGGGGTGGTGCGATGCTCATTGGAATCACCAATGAGCTCCCACGGCGTGTCGTTGGAGTGACCGACGTGGAGAACAGACTACGGTCCCTTGGCGAGACCCTCACGACTAGGACTGACTTGCGACTCGATCATTACGCGGCGTCTGAGATTCGCATAACAGGTCAGGACGGAAACCTCAAGAGGTGTATCGTGCTTGCCGTGGCGAGAACCCCGCATGTGATTGGGGTGCGCCGGAATGATGGGACTTTAAGCTACCCAGTTCGTCAACAGACTGGGCTGAGAAGGGCGCAGCGGCAAGAGATAGCCTCTTGGAAGAAGCAGGACTACGAGGCAGATTTTGACTTCATGGCCGACATCACGCGAATCGTTCGGAGTCAGCCTGCCTCGCCATGAACGCCACCGAACTGCTGGTCATCGAAAGATGATCGAGGCAACGGTGCGGGGCCATGTGAGGGTGCGCGCTATCCTCGGAATGTTTGCGCGAGGAGCACCGCAGTGTTGTTCATTGAAGCAAGAGTTCATCATGCGGCACAATGTATCTACGTTCATGGCGCGAAGTCTGCCTGAAAACATCCTTGAGGCCGTCGTTGCGAATCAGAGTCATGCCGCGGTCGTGGCCCAAGCCGCCAGCGAGGAAGGCCGAAGGCGTGAGATCGCGGCTCTTTCCCGGACGGGGAGGACAAGCTGCTTCAGGGTGCCGGGGGCAGAGACGGCACGCCCTTCAGACTTTCTGGAGTTTACTCTCGGACTGGCCGATCGCTCGGGGGTCACGTTGGACGCCGAACGAGTTAAGTCCCGATTCCGCGAACTTCTGTCGGCCAAGTTGGGAAAGCCTCATGGCGCAACTTTGTTCCTGCCGAAGGGACTTATGACAGAATGGTCGAACCGTCTGTGATTGTGCGGTTGTTACGGGAAGAGGGCGAGGACTTGGAGCGTTTGAACTGCGCCTCGACGGGCGCAATAGCTGAAATCCTGTGCGAGACCCACCAAGATCTGGCCCTGAAGACGTTGTGGATCGGGACGGGAAGTCCGATGGTGACCGAGATCCGGTCGGTATGCTACGTTCCATGAGAGGGCGTTTCCCTGGACGGGCTGCTCACATCGAGATTCGGGACCGATCTCCGGAATCGGTTTGCTCGTGGGCGGCTGGGCGATTTCGCTATTCTCCACGGACAACGGTTCCTAGTAGGAAGCGCGATGTGCCTTTGAGTAGGGGTGACGATCGGCTCGCCGGTCGTCAACGGCTCTCTTTCGTGTCCCACCTCCAGACCGAGGGGGATGGTTCAATCCGTTTTTGACGGTTTTGGCGGACGTACGGAAACCGGCCCAAGGCACGAGTGCACAGGTCAGCCGGATCGAATCGTCTCAAAACCAGGCTCAGTTCGAGAGCGTCCAATCGAACGGCTCGCTCACGTGCACCCACAGCCCGTCGCCCGCGCGCAGCGTATCTCCGGGGGCGAGGCGGCGCAGGTAGAACGGCGGGTTCGCGGGGTCGAATCCCTCCACGGTCTGCACGTTCGCGCCGGCGAGGGCGTCCGAGACCGTGCGTTCCACGAACGACGGGTAGCCGACGAAGTTCCAGCCCACGGCGAGACGAACCGTGACGGACGCGGGCACGAGGCCCGCCACGACGAGCTCCGAGCCGACGTTCACGAGGAGCCACAACGCTTGCGTTTCGTTCACGTTCCTCAAATCGCCCCAGGGCTTGTCCTTGGCCCGCGACAGCCAGTTCTTGCCCTGGCCCGCGGGGTTGACGAACGTGCGCGCGACCCGATAGTCGACAGTCTGCAGCACCGTCTCGACGCGCGTGTCGGAGACCCGGACGGGAATCGACAGGAGGTGCGCCCCCGCCGCGAGGGGGCGCGCGTACTTCGCGAACTGGTCCGGGCTCGCGGCCGTCCGACCCGACGCATCCATCGTCACGAGGCGGTAGAAGCGGTTTTGCGGGTCGCCGACACCGGCGGCGGCGACCCTGAGGATCGTCGTGCCCGCGGGCAGGGTGGCGAGGAGGGCGTACCCCGCCCCCTGAGGATCGAACGCCGCCGAGGCGTACACGAGGTAGGCGACGACGTCGTCCTCGCCCGCGCCGTCGTCCGCGGAGGGGTCCCACGAGAGGGTCACGTCCGACAGCCCGGCGCCGGTGAGCCGCGCGTCCCGGGGGGTCGCGGGGCTCGGCGGGAGGTCGGCGCCCGGCCGCCGGATCGAGAAGCTGCCGTCCGAGGAGTCCTGGATGGAGAGCGGGGGCGTCCCGGTGTCGGTCACGACGACGCGGATCCGGTACCGGTCGCCATCCGGCCAGGTGGTCTCGTCGCGGATGTCGATCGCGTGTGTCGCGTTCGTCGGCCCGACATCCTTCACGAAGGACCACGACGCCCCGTCGTCCCGGCTGTACCAAATCTGCTGGGCGCTGAGCGGCTGGGAGCGGGACCAGGTGACGTTCAGCGTGTTCGTCGCGATTACCTCCCCGCCGTTCGGGGAGATCACGCGCACGGTCGGCGAGTCGCGCCCGAGGAGCCACGCGATCGTCCGGTTCAGGATGTCCGTCCGCACGGGGTCGTTGTACACGCCGGTCCGGTAGTTCAAGCCGGTGAACTCGAACGCGAAGTACACGACGCGGCTCGGCCCGCCGCACCACACGCACCCGGGCGTGGCGGTGCCGTTGTTGTCGTTCGAGATCCACTTCACGCCGTCAATCTGCACGGGGTCGCCCGTCGTCGTGTTCCAGACGGGGGTCGTCGTGCCCGCGACCTGCAGCGGGGTCACCTCGTCCGCCATCCCGCCCATGCGGTGTCCCACGTATGGGACGCCGGCCGTGTACGTGCCGCTGATCGGGTCGGAAGCGACGCCCCGCTGTTGATCTACCCACTCCGGATCCGCGACATAGTCCGCCTTCAGGACGGACCTCACCCAGGTGCACCGCTCGGGCGTGGCGTAATAGGAGGTTGCGGCGCAGGCGGCCCACCCGATGTCGTGCCCGTTGATGTACAGCCGCCCGCCGTTGTCGATGTACGCATGGAGGAGCGTCGCGGTGTCGTCTGGGATCGCCGGGTACTGCTCGAGACCGACGTCCCACAGCACGGCCTCGTACGCCTGCAGCGTCGCGAGGGGCGGGTTCCCGGCGGTCGAGACGTCCCACTCGTCCCACGACCAGCCCGCGGAGGCGAGGGCGTCCCGATCCATGTCGATCCGGTCTTGCGGGTAGCTGGTGTTCCCGATCACGAGAAGGAGGCCTGCTGATGCCGGGTCTGCGGCCGGCGGCGATGCACGCGGGGCCGGGCCGCCCCCCGGGACGATCGAACCCATGAACAGCAGCGCCAATGCGAACGCCAGCCAAGCTCTACGACCCACCAACCGCGGGATTCCCTTCAGCCGAACGTGAGGCGCCATCCTCCACGCCCGAACGTCATCGGAAGTCGGGTACTTAGAATGTCCGGAAGGGGCCCCGGACCCAGGTTTGGAGAGGAACAATCATTGTCGTGTTCTACTTGCCTCATCGTGGGGGGCGATGGACGAGAGAGGATCTCTTTTGGGCAGAGTCCGCCTTGTTCCACAATCCGGCGACCTCGGTGCCACGAGGGGGCGAGGTCCATCGGAACTCCGATCGTCACCGGTACCGGACTTATGTCTTAATCACCGAAACTGAGAAACTCTTCTCCTTAGCACCACTTACGTCTCGAAGAACATGAAAGGTTGCTGTGGTGCCGTGAAGTACTCGGCCTTCCGCATTGATTACCGCCCTCCCGGCACTGCAGGCCGCGTCCCAATTTCCGACACAATAGGACGGGAACGAACGGAGTAAAGCGTAGTCGTTTCCGAGCTCGTGGCAACTGTCGCCCAAAGCGAGGACCCGCGACCGTTTCACGTGGGGAAACAGCTTCCGGACTGCTGCCGCCTTGTCGCATCCGGGAGGGGAAATGTCCACTGCAGCCTGGTTCCACGTGCAGAGGATTCCGGGAATGTGGCTTCCGAGCGTAGGACGTATTTTGTTCAGTACCGCCAGGGGAGAACTCCGGCTGCTGGCCTTCAGTCGGACGATCTCGGGTTTCAGGATCTGCGGTGTAAAACCCATGTCCTTCAAAAGCAAGCGAATCCTGAGAAGGTGTTCTCTTGAGAACGGTCGCAGGCGAAAGAGTACCTCATCCGGAGGAACTCGCAGACCTTCCAGACCATTCCATCTAATCACGTAGCACTTGGTGGACGTCTTCTCCCAAAGGAACCGCGCGAATCGCAGCACCGCACTACCTCGTCCCGACGCCAGACATATCGCGACCCCCTGTGAACTCAGCCGAGAAATCTGTCGCACAAGGGGACTGAGTCGAAATCCCTCGGGTTCTCCTTCAACCAAGGTTCCGTCGAAATCGAGGATTAAATGCGATATCTCACTCATCTTTCCCAGAACCATTCCTCTGATCCTCGTCAGCAGAAATTCTTTCCGAAGGCATCCAACCATAAAGCCCCCTCGCCTCCGGCGGATACTCGGGATTTGAGATGTCCCTACCCACCTTCTTGGCGAGATGGGCGGAGAGGAACAGGACCTTCAACATCAGGTCGAGTCCGCCCGCCGGACCCTGCAATTCCGTAGACAGCATCACAGTTCCCATGTGGCGCCTTAACTTCCGTTCGATGAATTCAGAGAGCTCGCCGTTCTCGGGCGTCTTCAAGATCACCAGTTTGTTCGTCTTCCGCCTCTGCAGTGCCCCGATGTAGCGACCGTGCGTAAAGTTCTTCAACTCCGTGATCTCGATCGTGCAGAGCCCCCCCTCCACCAACTTGGATTCGAAGTCGACGAGAGCAGGCCACCCCCACCCGGAAGACAAACCGATGACGTGGGCCGCCTTCATATCGTCGGGGAAGAGCGCAACTTTGTCGCGGACCAACCGGTCGTTGTTCACGAACGCATCGAGAAGGTTCGGGTAGTCGAGTGAAGCGTCCAGCCGCACTCTCTCCTCCCCGTTCGATAGAATCGAGGCAATGGCAGAAACCATTGCTAACATGCCGACCGTTGCAACGAAGCTCCGCTCTTGACCGGGGAGAACGACCAGGTTCCACTTCCATTCCTTCGCCATCTGAGCCAATTGTGACTTCTTGGCTCCCGTGAGTACGACGCAGTCCTTGACCTTCAACTCCCTTACGCGTTCCGCAGCGGCGATGATATCCGGATTAGCTCCCCCGTAGGATAGGAGCCAAACCACGATTTCCCTGTCCAGCTTCGGCAATCCTACGAACTCGTAGGGGGGGAAAGCTCGGGACGGCTTCCCGAATTGATGCCACACCATGTACTCACCGAAGGTGGCTGCGCTCAGGGAACCCCCGGAGCCCACGAAAACTGTGGGTCGTTCTCGAATCCCCTTAAGGGCCGCGCGATATGCTTCACCTATCTTGTAGCTCTCACTCATCGCGCCGGGCGCTTGGCCGAGGCTAACGTGGTACTCCAACCGGCGACTCTTGGGCCTCTTTTCCCCTTTCTTCGAACGAACCGTACCACAAACGTTGCAGGCGTGATTCGTCCCGAAAAGGAACCCCAGCGGAGACCGCCAAGGAATGCCGACCTTGCTCGACCAGTTCGATACTGCGACCCCGCTTTGGGTTATCTCTTGGGCCATTCGCCAGATGTCGGTGGGCGACGCGGCCTGGGCGCGGAGAACATGCGCTAGGGATCTCGCCCCGAACAATGTGCAACCCAGTGATGCCAGTGCTTGAGCCTTGTTGATTCGCGCGCGCGCCTCCTCTTCATCTTGGGCACCGGAGCCAAGGACGAACTGATCAATCAGCGAAGCGACTAGTATGTCGCCTGCTCCTCCGCCATCTCGGAGAGGCTTTGGGGGAATCGCGGGCAGGTCGAAAGTCGGCCTTTCATTCCGAACTTGACAGTACCCAAACACACCCTTGTCGCCCCTAGTAACGAACAAATGGGATGTGTTTGGGAACTTGTCCTTCCATTTTCTTAATCCCTCAGCGCCGCTCGACTCAGTCATATTCTTGAAGAGTTCTTCCGAAACCTTGACGAGGTTCGCCATCGACAGCAATCGCTCCGTTGCGCCCTCGCCCCGTCCGTAGGGTCTGAAGACCAGGTCGAAGGTTACGGACAAGCCCTTGGCCTGGGCTTCTTCCGCCAGCTTCACCGTGAAACCGTTCGCCCGATCTAGGTGAAGCGCATTGCACCTTGCGACCGAGGCCTTCAAGTCTCTATCGAGGTTGGATGCGAGCAGACCAAGCTCCTTGTCGAAGGGGTTTCCACATTGAAGGCATTGGTCTCGGAAGGAGTGCCTTCCATCGCGGTATATCAAGTGCGAGAACTGTCGCGTCCTAATTCCCCTTCGAATTCCCGAACGCACGATTAGCCGGCTCGCATCAACGCCCAGCTTCGAGAAGTCGGCCCTGACCAGGTTCGCGACGCCATCGTTGCCGACCACGCCCGTAACCCCGGGCGAATGGCCGAGCAACGACAGCATCGCGGCGGCATTTCCGACAGAGCCCCCCCCTGATGTGCCCAAGTATTCAACGGAACCGACCCTGCCGACAGACCTCTCACTGAAGAAAACGTGATCAACCGCAATCAACCCGGCGCAGAGCACTGTCGCCAAGCTACGGCCTCCGGACCAGCACGACAAGACCTGTAATTTCAGAGCCCTCGAAGGGTGATTCCTCGAGATCTACCATCAGCGCCCCGCTGGACATGACTGCCGAAAGGAGTTCCGCCACATACAAGAAGCTTGGCAGGCCCGGGGTGATTATGCCTTCCCGCGGCGCGGAGCTCGAACGGGGAAGAGCCGCCAGAGACCTCGAAAGGACGGAGAAGGCCACATTCGGCTTGTCGGCCGGAATGTAAATCATTCGTTCGGTCCGGACCCGGTACGACTGGAGCAGTTCGTGGTGCTGCACCAGCGATTCATCGCTGCGCACGCTCTGCTGATCCGGAAATGCGACCACAGGAAAAATGTCAACGGGGTTGAGTGCATCCGCACACTTTGCTAGGAAGGTCGCGTCGCGGGAGAGGGCGGGATACCAGATGAATGACTTTGCCTCCCTTTCGTCTCGCGAGAGTGGCCGCGCAGCATCTATCCGCCACACCACGCCTTCTCGAGGTGTTGTCCTCGCTGGTCCGCCACGGATTGCGACCGCAAGCATGCCGGCCAGATGATTCTGCGTAGCCTGGATCCAACGGGCGATATTGCTCGCCAGGCATCCTGCAGGCATTCCGAAGGCATCTAACCACACACCGGAGGGTGTGAACCCCTTTGAAATCAAGTCGTCGATTGGAGGAGGTCGGCCAGGTTGGGTGTGTCCGGAAACCACGCAGCCAGCCGGGACGAAACGAGAGACATGCGCGAGTTCTCCTATGGAGCGCTTTGCGGCTGAGGGCTCTTGGTGAGGAGCCACAGAGATCGCGATGTCGTCGGCTGATGCATTGAAAGGGATCTTCGCTCCCGAAACGAACCAGACGACTATCTCGGATGCCATTATCATTCCCTGTGATGTTCCACGCGCGGAAACAAAGGTTTCCAGTCGTTGTAGCCGTGCCAGATTAGGTACAAGCTGTCATTGGGGCAGTTTGTGTACATCACCAGGACCAAGCCGGCAGCGCCGAACCCGTGCTTGCAGCCCCCTCCCACCATCGTATGGACGTTCTCCTTGAACCGAACATAGTACTTGTCGCACAGGAGCGAGACCTGCGTGGTGTCATCGACGGAAACACCGCCGTCCGAAGACATGCAACCCGCCACCGGCACAATCTGAGTGGGGATGACCCCAATTTGTGTCCTGAGGGCCTCGGGTCTGATCCATGCTCCTAGATTCCCAGACAAGGCTCTCTGGGCCACGGTGGACATGATATAGGGGGCATAGTACACCTTCGCGCCGCTCTCAAGGAGGTCTTGTTTCCACGTTTCGCAGAAAGTTGGGAGTTTCCCCTTCCATTCGTCCTCCTCCTTTCGAAGGAAAGATCGGCTGCTGCCGGAGAACTGATCTAACAGAAAAATCCGAGAATGCTCCACGAGGTCGATGCTCTCAGGGCTGAGTTTGTAGTATTCAACGAAGTTTCCCCGCAATAGCCCGGGAAAGAGCCTCTGCGCATTGCGGCGGAAGAAGTCGAACATGACGTCATCTGCCATCGCCACGAAGAGGCTCTTAGAAAGAGCCGCCTCCGTTTGAGATTGAATCGTCTCGACGAACGAAGCGGCGGACGCTCGGGAGACCGCCAAGTCTTCGCCTTGGATGACGTTCACGACGTCATACAGGGTCGCCGCCGCGAGCGATCGCATTTCGCTCTGGTTGAAGAACCGGAGCTCCGCAACAATTTCCATGGCGGTCTTCCTGTCCGCGGCTTCGAAGTTGCTCAACCATTCGACCAATCGCTGTTGGAAAGTTTCCCCGGGGGCGTACGGGTCATACCTATTGAACTTCCGCTCCGCCAGAAACAAGAGGGTTCGGGCCGTCCCATCGGAGATGTCGACTCCGATATCCCGCAAGTCGTTCCTGAACACCTTGACTTCGCGTTCCTCAGGCGCGAAACCGATTGCTGTCGGCATCCCTTCGCGGAGACGGACGATGTTTCTCTTAATCCTTCTGGCCGTTCGGCTTCAACCAGAGCGACCTGGTCAAGGAGATGACAACCGGCTGTGCGACAGTCCCCCAACGTGACCCGACGACCCGTTTATGTACATGCGAGTTCATGACCGGTCGGGGGAGTCAAGGTGGGGGCATACGGATATGGCATAGACGACTTGGACCGCAGGACCGCTCCCGTTCAGCTCGTCGAGATCCTGAAACGGCGCTACCTGTGGGACTGGCTGAAGCTGGTCGTTGCGTTCGGCTATCCCGTCGCCCGCATAGTCATCTTCGCCACACAGCCTGATCTTCCCCACTGGCTGCCCCTTACAAGTCTGCTGGACGCCCCGAGCCTCGGCTCGATTGGTGTGGCCCTGCTTGTGGGCTACTTCCAGTGGAGGAACATTCGAGAGTTCAGGGATGTCGTCCTGCCGAAAGCCGGCCGCGTGGCGCTCCGATACGGCCGCAGGAAGTCCGCGTAGGGACTCCGGGAGTTTGCAGCGTCGTCCAAGACTCATGGAGGACGAGGGCAAGGACCAGCGGTGGCCGACCCGAGCTTAAAGCTGTACTAGTAAATGGGCGCGTAATTCCTGGCCCACGCATCCCTACTTGTGGGCGAGTTCATGCAACCCCTTAAATAGGTCGATTGGTATACTATCCGTAGTGGATAGTGGATGCGACCGAAGTACCAGGCGTTGTTGAACATCCCGGACGTCCGGCGGTGGTATCAGAACAACGCGCGCTCCTCGATCGTCACGGCGGAGGAACGGCTCCGACGCCTTGGCCGGGTCTGCGTGGAGTTGGGATCGGCTCCGATGTCGCTGCTCGAGGTGAAGCGGGAAGACGGGGAAACCTTCGACCGCCAACTGATGGACTATGTCGACGACCGTCTGAGAGACGGAATGCACCCGGCCCAGGTGCGCAACAACCTGCTCGTGCTGAAGTCCTGGCTCGGATTCAATGGCCTGAGCTTCGATCGCAAGATCCGATTGCCGCCGATTGACTACGGCCTAGAACGCATCCCGACGAAACCCGAGCTCGCCTCGATTCTGCGCCATTGCGATCCGAGGACACGAGTTATGGCCGCGCTCGTTGCATTCTCCGGCTTGCGGCTGGAATCCATTGGCAGTTACACCGGTTCGGACGGCCTACGACTCGGGGACCTGCCGGAGCTCAGCATCAAGGAGGAAGCGGTCGTTATAGGGAAGGTTCCGATGATGGTCGTCGTGCGCCCTTCGCTCTCGAAGGCTCGCCACCAGTACGTGACGTTCCTCACGGAGGAAGGATGCCGCTACCTCAAGGAGCTTCTCGACTCGCGGCTGAGAGCGGCCGAGAAATTCTCGCCAGACAGTCCAGTTGTCGCTCCGATCAAGGCCCGAAAGCACGAATTCCTGAGGACGATGAAGGCGTCCTACAACATCAAACGGGCGATTCTCGAGGCGGGTTTCGGCTTTCGCCCCTACGCCCTTCGATCGTACTTCGGCACAGCCTTGGACATCTGTGAGAGCCGCGGGCTGGTGTCTCATTCGTGGCGTCAATTCTGGATGGGGCACTCCGGAGACATCGAGGCCACCTACTCCGTGAAGAAGCGCCTGTCCCCGGAGATCCTTGAGGAAATGAGGGCCGCATTCGCGCGCTGCGAACCCGTTCTCAGCCCCTCGACCGAGGAGGTCAACGGAACCTTCATCATCAAGGAGGCGAAGCTCGAGGTCCTGCGCAGCGTCGCGAAGGCGCTTGGGATCGAGCCCTCGTACGTCAAGACTCAGCGGGAGAAGGTCGTCGGCCGGCAGTTGTCTAGTGAGGAAGAGATTGAGCTCCTGGAGAGCGAGGTCAAGAGGCTCAGGAAGCCGGCACCCGATCCTCAAATGATTGTCGAGGAGCTGGAGTTGCCAGACTACCTGAAAGGGGGATGGCAATTCGTCGCGGTTCTCCCCAACGGGAAGATGGTTGTCCGGAAGTGATCGACATGGATGGTCCCCCTTTCGCCGTCACCTATTTGAGGTCGATTATCTACTTCCCGAGCCGGATGATGAAGGCGAAGGTCTCGATCACCATTGATGGCGACCTCGCGAAGGAGATCGACGAGTACCTAAGGAAACAGGTCGTCGAAGCGGCCAAGTCGGGGAAGCCCATTCCCAAGCAGTCCAATGTCTACGAGGAGCTTGTCCGAAGGGGTTGGGAAGCGATGAAGAAGGACAGGCAGAGCCGCCGATGAACATGAGGCGGGGCGGCCCATGGCCCGAGCCTAACTTAAGTCCCTGCAAGCGAATGGATTCCCGTGATCGCGGTCGATCCGACAAGTTCCTTCACCGGCGGCGCAATCCTCGGGGACCGCGACGAGAAGCGTCCGAAAGTCGGCGGGCGAGAGGCGTACTTCCGGCTTATGGCCCTCGGGACGCCGCACTTCGTCGTGGCGGCGGACCTGACGCGGGACCAGGGATGGGACCGACCGAGGGCGCTGTTCCGAGAGGTGCGAGGCTTCCTCCTGTCTCGCCTCCGAGGTGAGGGACGGCCTCGGGGCGTACAACGCGTGGACGGGCATGACGGCGTCGCGGACGCGGCACATCGTCGTCTCGTCCTTCCGGTCGTGGCCGAACAACGACCGGATGGAACGGCTGAACGGGAGCGTCGGGGACTGGCTGCGTCGAAAGGGTCTGCATCGGATGGAGAGCGCGTGGGACCTCCTCCTCGGATGGACGGTCCACCACGACTACGTCCATCGCCACTCGCGCCTCGACGTCACACCGGCGGAGGCGATGGGCCTCCGCCTACCTCTGGAAAGAGATGCTTGGAGGAACCTGATCGGGCTGATGAGGAAGTTACATCCCGACTATGTCACACCACCCTTAGGACGAAAACTCTTTACCGTCTCGTTATCTCTCGTCCGCCGTAGGGAACGGGAGGATCTTGCCGATCACTCTGCCGAATGTGGGACCGAGGAGGAACACGGCCCATCTGCAATGGGACACAAAACCGAAGCGCGAGATTAGCCTACGGGATCTCGAATTTCAGACCGCGGAAATTGTCTACCCCAATCCTGTACAGGCTCAGCAAAAACTCCCACTACTAGCTTCCACTGGCGAACTTGACGCCAAGAGCATGAACCGCCTCATTTGGGGGGATAATCTGTTGGCAATGCAGGCCTTGATCTCCGAGGGGTATCGTGGGAGCGTGGACTTGATATATATCGATCCGCCTTTTGCCAGCACTGAGGATTACTACTACCGGATGAACATAGGTGGCGAAGAGATCACGAAAGCGCCTTCCATTATCGAGCGCCTAGCGTACAAGGACTTCGGACAGTACAAGGACAAGGATTCCTATCTCAACATGCTCCATCCCCGTCTGAAGTTGATGAAGTCACTCCTCGCAGAGGACGGCAGTCTCTTCGTCCACTTGGGCCCTGGGATGAGCCACTATGTGAAGGTCATGCTTGATGAGATCTTCGGTGAATCCAACCTGGTAAACGAAATAGCGTGGTGTTATCGCGGAGGAGGCGTGCCCCAGAAAGGGTTTGCCAGAAAGCATGACACGATCTTCTTCTACGCCCGTGGTGACCCTGGCTCGATTACATTCAACCCTCAATACGTCCCATACTCGGAAGCGAGCCAGAAGCTTGTGAGCAAGAGAGGGGGGACCAGCATAGACGGCAAGGTGCGGGACTTGAGAGGGGCGCTCATATGCCTGATTGGTGGGCGGACATTAACTCGCTTCAGACTTGGTCCCCTGAGAAGACTGGTTTCGACACTCAGAAGCCGGAGCCCCTCTTGAGGCGCATCATCCTAGCTGCTTCAGCGGAGGGAGACCTGATAGGAGACTTCTTCTGCGGCTCTGGAACAACTGGAGTGGCGGCGGAAAAGCTCGGTCGACGCTGGATCATGTCCGACTTCTCGAAAGTGTCGATTCAAGTGACTAGAAACAGACTGGTTGAGGGCGTCTTTGGGCCCTTCGTGATTCAGAATGTTGGGAACTACCAGCGCGAACTAATCTATGCGCGAGGAGCCCGGATTTCCGAGATGCAGAGGGTGGTAATGAAGCTTTTCGGGGCTTCACAGCATCCCAGTCATTCGGATTTGGGAGTGCGTGAAGCCGACGGTGGTGAGAGGTCACTTGTTTTCGTCGGATATCCAGATCGACCAGTTACCGCGAAAAAGGTCCTTGAAGTGGCACGTCTCGCTACGACTCTGGACGGATCAGGATACAAGAGACTCTCAATCTTGGGATGGGATTACGATTACAATTTTGATGCCGCACTCGAAGCCCTTGGACGCAAGCGAATTTCGGTTAGACACGCAGCGGACACTTACAAGAGGGAGTTCGTGTATCATCCCGAGGAGGGAAGCGCAAACCTGATTGTCGAGCCAAGGACGATCCCCCACGGCATCTACGAATATCTGAAGGGAGTGACGAAGGAGAACAGTGTGTACGACAGCATCTCCTTCCACGAAAAACCATATCTCAGAATCGCGCCTCCTATCATACGCTCCGGGGGAGAACGAAAGTCCCGCGTCTCGGTTGCTCTACAGCGATTTGTTCTCTCTGACATTCCCATGGACGATCTCGAGCAGATAGAACAGATACGACAGATGGCAAAGGACAATTTCGCGATCCTCATTGACTATTGGGCGGTTGACTGGGACTACGATGGGACAACGTTTCGTTCTCGTTGGCAAGACTGTAGAGGGAATGGCAGGAACGCGAAGACGGTTACGAAGACTGCAAGTTCGGAACTGGAGAATGGTCGAGCCTACAGGGTCCTTGTTAGGGTCGTGGACGTTTTTGGCAATGACGCTTCTGCCGAGACCAGCGTCAAGCTACAGGAGGAATGAGAATGCCTCGGCGACGCAGCGGACCAACGACGCCCTTGACCATGATGTCCCTTGCCAAGCATCTGGAGCCCAAGGTGCGGGCATGGTCGGACAGTGGCTGGGAAGGTGCCACGCCAATCACAGAAACCCTGCTTAAGCATTGGTTCCAACATGGCGACGATGCAAAGGACCGATTCTACGAGTGCCAACGCAGGGCCATCGAGACCGTAATCTACTGTCACGAGATCGAACGGACCGAAAACCCCCTACATCTTTATGAAACGGAGATCCCCGAGCTCGTTGAGAGGTTTGATCGAATCCAAAAGGATCTGGCAAACGTCGATTACCCGAAGTACGCGGTTAAGATGGCAACAGGTACAGGAAAGACCTGGGTGCTCGCAGCGCTACTGATATGGCAGCACTTTAACAAACACCACCGTCCGGATGATGCTCGCTTCGCGAATCACTTCCTAGTGGTTACGCCCGGACTCGTGGTACTCGACCGACTATTGGACTCCTTCCTGGGAAAAGCGAATCCGAAGACTGGCCACAGAGATGCTTCGGCCTCGGACTACAGCAAGGAACTCTTCATGCCTCCTGCTTGGCGCAAGGACTTCCAGCTTGAGATTTTGACTCGAGACGACATCCATCCGAACTCACCCCCTCCAGCTAGTCCGTTTGTCCTGATCCTTAATTGGCATCAGCTGGCGCGAGCTACTTCCGATTCAAGTCTCTGGGAAACCCTTACAGGTGACGAAAGGGGCGGAGATGAGCGGGCGGAGACCTACCTGGATTTTCTCACCGAGTTCCCCGACCTAGTGATCTTTAATGATGAGGCGCACCACATCCACCAGGTAAGAAAGTTGAAGGGAGGTGGAGAGGGATTCGAAGAGTTCGTCATTTGGGGAAGAATTGTCGACGAACTCAAGGAACGGATCCGCAAGAAACACCCCGACTCACGGACTTGCTTCTCCCAGTTCGACTTCTCGGCCACTCCGTTCTATGGCTCAGGTGATAAGAGACAATACTTCCCTCATGTCGTCTATGACTTTGACCTGCTGCACGCGATGCAGGAAAGACTCGTGAAGCAACTCTTCATCGAGGAACACCAGGAGATTGCTGGTGGTAATCTCCGATTCTCCGCGGAACGGGAGGCCCGTAACAGCGGAAAGCGCGGCAAGATCCTGAGTCTTTCGAGCGACCAGAAACTCCTTCTCCAGATTGGCCTGAAGAAGCTCGAGCAGCTGAAGGATGAGTTTGCGAAAAAGCAAATCGGGAAGAAACCGGTGCTGTTCATATTGTCTGAGGAAAACGAAGTCGCGGACCTCGTTGAAAGGTGGCTCGAAAACCCTCCTGAACTTGCTGGGACGTCATACAGGAGCCGCATCCTGACGATACACTCCAAACGGAAGGAAGATGTCTCTGATGAAGAGTGGGAAAGAATACGTCGGGATGTCTTCGGAATAGATCGAACGCGGGATGAGAACCCCAGGGATATCCTCAATTCAGTCTTAATGCTCCGTGAGGGCTTCGATGTCAGGAACATCTGCGTCGCGGTGGTCCTTCGGGCGGCAAGCTCGGACATTCTTCTTGAGCAAATCGTTGGGCGAGGCCTCAGGCTCATGTTTACGGAGCCAGAGTATGCGGGTCTGAAGTCGCAGGCCATCGAGGCGATATATTCCGGCCAAAAACCTGACAACTCCCTTGACATACTGTTTATCGTGGAGCATCCTCGCTTCAAGGACTTCTACGACCATTTGCGCCTCCAAGGCTACGCGATTGGCGGTGGCAAGGGGTTGGATGTCTCTGCAGTTGGCGATCTCTTGACCGTTCTGGCGCTTCCCGAGCGTGTTCCTGCCATGGACTTGGCCTGGCCGGTCCAAGTCTATAGCCCTGGAATCATTCCCAATCTCTCTTCCATCACCGTGGAAGAACTGCCTACTTTCCAGATTGACTTCGAAGAAATGAAGAGGCGTGTCGGAAGCATTACCATTTCCGAGCGTTTCGCAGCTACCGACGAGGTCTTGGGTCAGTGGAAGCTGGATGCCGCGGTCTTCGATTATAGCTACTTTCTTCACGCTGTAGCTGCTGAACTCTCCGTCGACGATCGAAATCCGACGCTTTCAGGCCGCAAGGCTGAGATGATGGGTCTCATTGACCGATATGTTTCAGACCGGTTGTTCGGTCGATCTATCGACTGGGATCTACCTGAGAACTACCGCATGCTTGCGTTTTCCCATCTATACGACTTCGTCGTGCGTGTATTGAAGCAAGCTATTGGCGATTCGATTAGCAGAATCGATTTCTATGCAGGTCCGGAAGCGACATGGCGGAACGTATCCGATGTACGAGCGCTTCTTATGAGAGAGTCGAACTCTACTGAAACCAGAAAGGCGATCTATCCACGGATGGCTTTCTCAGTCAGGGGTGGCGGATTCGAACGAGAATTCATGGAACGCGTGCTCAATCCTTCTTTCGAGGTTCGTTCGTTTGTCAAGCTCGACCGACGGCATCAATTCGTAATTCCGTACCGGAGCGAGAGCGGCGTCTTGAGAGAGTACGAGCCTGACTTCGTCGTCCGTACACAGGACTCGATGTATCTGGTCGAAACCAAGGCTGACAAGGATCTGGAGTTGCCGAACGTCCGCGTGAAAGCCAGAGCTTCCCTAGCCTGGTGTGAAGCTGCGTCTCTCGTGACCGTGCCAGAGCAGATCGGCCAGCCCCAGAAGTGGGAGTACCTGCTAATTTCTGAAAGCATGGTACGCGAACGCCAAAACCAGCCATTTGAGCACCTTGCAATCGCAGGCCGGCAGAAGAGCGAAGAGGTTACCAGGTTCATGGAAGGACGCCTCTTCTAAACGTCGGGATGCGAACAGGGCAACCGGACGCGTACCGGCGCGCAATAGCCGCCACGTTCTATTCCTCGCGCTGGAACTCGACGTCGATGCCGAAGCTGAGCTCCCTCATCGCATTTCGGAACCAGGCGACCCAGATGTCAGCCTTGAGCGGCTGGTGCGTGCCGTGCATCCAGCGCAGCCTGGCGGTCCTTTACTTTGGCCTCGGTGAGGAGGACGATAAAATATCTCGTCGACATCCTCGCCGAGTATCCATTCTCTCGGCTTCCGGAATCGACGAAGACGGAGGCACTATTCAACCTTCGAGATCTTCTGGTGTTCGCGCGAAAGTTCCGGGACTGGCGGACCCAGACTCTTCGACCTATTCCCAGCTCTGTACTTCGAAAGGGACCGGATTTTCTCCACATGAAGCGATACAGGTATACGACGATTAGCGGGCCAGGTTCTGGAAGTGGCCATGGAGCATGGAAGCGAACATCTCAAGCGAGACCTTCGGTCTTCATAGTCTCACCGATTGGCATTTCGGCCGTGTCTAATGACCCGTCGCACGCGGCCTCCGGCGTGGATCATAGCGACATCTTTCGGGGCTGTTCCCTTTAGAACTCTGATGGCTGCTCTTTCGATTCACATCGACCCCGCGGCCGAGGATGCCTCGCACGTAGCCGACACGGAATTCGACGTCATCCCACTCGGTTTCCCGTGGCGGGGCGAACGCTGGGCAGTCATCTAGGGCCCCCTGTACAATCTCCATTCACGCTTGTAGACCCGGTACAGCTCGTCAATGGCCGCGAGCATGGACGGATGGATTTCGACTAGCTTGAGCTTCTTCTCGAAGAGCGTCGACAAGCCTAGGAGATCTCCAACGGTTAGCGTCGTTTCGAATGTCCTCGGTCCCCCGTTGCGATCTCGGTCCCAAACTCTGATGCTCGTCTCACCCAGAAAGTCGAAATGCGCATGAGCAAACGCATTGCGGATGTGCAATGTGTCTGGCCTACCGTCGTCCCCCACCTGCTTGAGGGTTAGAAAGCGTTCGACAAGCTTCTCCCTCGCTTCCGGATCTGTAATCGAGGGAGATGACCAGGCATGGATCCGCCTGCGTGCGAAATCGCCACGGATTTCGTATCGCATAACGTGAGACAATCCTGCGAGTAACGCAGCAGTCTTTGGGTCGCCACCCCTGAGCGCAGCTTCCACACATTCCGAGGCTACTCCGAGGGTCGTCTCGAGATGCGCATGCTCACCGGGGCTCCATTGAACCTCGAAGATGTCGATGAGTTTGGCATTGGCCCGCTTCTTATCGAAAGTGGCGGCCAGAACGCTCTTCAAGACGGAGATCCCGTCCGCATACGTCGCGTCTTGCGCGCTAAGCTCCGACTCGAACCGATTGACAAAGTGCTGAAGGATGCCCCAATTCCACCGCCCGCGTCCCTTGCGGCCTTCCAGGAGTATGCGGAGAGCCTCTTCAGAATTGTGAAGCTTGAACGCGGACAATACCGGGACCAATTCTGCGAGTCGTCTGTACGCGTCTTGTTCCTTGATGTCCTTCCAAACGATCTCATTGGGCATGAACGAGAGGTAGTTTCTTCGGTAATATAGGAGCTCCGACGGGAGGCTTGGGCAGCTACATCTTTGAGGATCGAACGCAGCGTGAACTCGCCACAGGCGTGGTCGACTCCTGGCCCCGCATCCATGCCGATGGGTAGGCCCAGGCGACGGTTTTGCGTAGGAACTGGGCTCAATCGGGACGACTTACCGGCTTCTCAAGGCTCTGATGCTCATCGGACGGAGGACGCGCGCCCCGTTAAGATGACTGAGACATGCCACACTATCACGCCCGCGAACGCGAAGAAGAATCCAAGACCATGGGCGAGGACATTCACGCCGGGTCCGACCCCCAAAAATGCCTTGGGAGCAATGAAGACGCCCCCAATCAGCGGGATGAAGACAAGCCCGTTGTTAATTGACCAGCGCAGATTCCGGAGGATGCCGTAGTACGCCTTTGGTCCCTCGCGACTGAGGAAGCCTCGAAGAGCATTTATGAGACAGAAGGCAGACGCAATCCCCCACGTAGCGTAAACTAGGCCAGATGCACCGCGGGCCAGGCTGTTGGGCTGTATTACAAGGGAGGCTACATTCGCCAGAGCTGCGGAGATGAACATCAGCGCGACGAAAGCGTTCTGCTTGGTTCTTCTTTCCTCGGACGGTATGCGGGCGTTCGTGGCGATGAAGAACACGATGAAGACAAGAAGGCCGACAAAGTTGGGCGTGTAGTGCTCCAAGAAAGAACTGTGCACGAACATTGAGGTGACGATGCCCCAAGGAGTCGCGGCAGAGTTGCTCAGGTAGCATGTGGTGGCAGGCAGCGGATAGCCGTCAAAGCAAACAGGGGTAGGGAAGGCATATTGCACGATCATGATTGCAGAGCTCGCAGCGAAGATGAACAGGAACGCGTACCAGACCCTCGTGAAAGATTTCGCCGTCCGCCACCATTCACGAGGCCACGTCGAGGGCTTGGTTTTCATACGACACTGATGAACGAGACGGACCTAAAAGCCGACCACTCTCGCCGCGGGCTCTCGGCGCGGCTCTTCGATTCACGGGCTCGTCCGAACAGAGCATTGATTCTTGGGTCCTGCGTCCGTTCACCAATCGCGGCTTGCCTTCTTCCGCCCCGCCCTTTAGCGCGCATCCCCCCAACGACGCCGCCCGGACTTTTCAGCGCGCCATCGCCGCCGTGCCGCACGGTTCTTGGAAGTCTGATGGAAGGAAACGTCTAAGATTTGGGCTCGCCTTGGTCGGCATATGCGGAACCCGAAGGACGACGTCGGCCTTCTGATCGAGCGAGGAAAGGCTCTTCACGGAGAGGTGGAGACGGTCATCAACGACGCGAGGATGCTGAACCCCCGACTGGCAATGGGAGGGACCGTCCTTCGCCTCCTTGACGTTGGAGGTAGGCGCGATATTGTAGTCATGGGACGAGTGTTGGGCGTGCAGGGGTTAGTAAACCGCCGGAATTCCACGTTCCTGGCTTACGAGCAATGGTATCAGGCGAGCCTCGGTCGATTGCGGACGATTTCGCTTGCCAAACGCAACCTCGCCGTCCATTGGAACTCCGCAGTTCTTGTCAAACGGCTCGCCCGGACCCGAAAATTCAAACGGCTCGACACGCGGATCGCTCGTGCGGTCGGCGAGCTCGAGGCCATCGCGGAGGAGGAGCTCGTCTACAACGAGGACATCTCGGAATTCCTCAAAACGCGACGCGTACAGATCTTGGAGGACCGCCGGACGGCGAAGGAGGCAACGCTCGTCGACCTATCCTCGGGTCTGCCCGGAATGGAGAGCATCAAGCTAGAGAATCGAGAACAGCTCAGGACTCACTTCCGGGGTCACGGTGAAATCGCCAGGATGATCGAAGGGGCACTTGACGCCTATGGCTCGTCAGGGGCGGATGCGCACAGGCAAGCCTTAGCATCATGTCGGTCGGCGATTGAGCAAGCGATTTTCGAGGCTACGGGAGAGCGTGACTTCCGCGCAGGTCTTGCGAAACTAGCAGCGGGGACTCGCCGGAGGATTGTTGGCGACACCTACGCCTTTCTGTCCGCATACGGCTCACACCCAGGCGGGAAGCCCGCGACGAAGGACGTTGGCTACGGAGTCCGGATGGCCATCGCGTCGTGCAGCTGGATCCTCGAGGACTCAAAACAAGAGTGAACTCGCACCTAACTGTGGTCGAATCCTGGCCCACGCATTCGGATTAGCCCCTACTTGTGGGCGAGTGAGGGCTGATCGAGGATGCGTGAGAAATAACTCGTCCTTTCCAAGGGATGCGTGGAGCAAGTGATCCGGGCGTGCGTGCTGTGGTGACCTCTGGTTGAGCGGCGCGAGGCCGCAGGCGGGTCCCCAACGCACAGAGATTGAGGGAGGAGACCGGTGGGATAAATCTGTATCCCACAACCCACATCTATTTATCCCACGACAGTCGTTACGATTCTCGATGCCACGCGCCAAGGTCGACGATCGGGGAAGGATCTCGATTCCGGCGTCCCTGCGCAGGGAACTCGGGTTGGACGACGAAGGCGAGCTGGTCGTGGAGCGAGAGGGCTCCAAACTGATCCTACGCAAGGTCGCTGTTGAGGTCCCGACGGTGAACTCCCGCGGCGGCTGGAGGAAGAAACCGGTTGTCACCGCCTCGGAGGCCCTGGGTGGACCGTAAGTTCGTCGACGTGAACGCCATTGCCGTGTTCTTGGACGAGAGCCATCTCGGGCACACCTACGTGCGGTCCGCGCTTCAGCCGGGGATGGAGGGGGCCTTCAAACTCGTCCTCGCATCTTATCTGCTCCTCCGGGCACGATGGATTCTGGTTTCCCAGTGGGGAGTGCCAGGGTCCGACGCGGATCGCGCTGTGGGAGGGCTAGCCCGCCTGCGGTTCCCCGCGTACGTCGACGGGGACGGAGCCGTCGTGGTCCGGGCGATCGAGCTCTCCAGAGAGCTCTCCCATGACGTGTACGACTGTTTTCTCCTCGCCCTCGCGGAGAAGGGTGAGGCGACCCATCTCGTCACGACGGACGCAGGGCTTCGCCGGGTCTGCGAGATCGTCGGGATCCGGTACGAGAACCCGGTGCCCTCAAGGGTTCTGGCTCGGTTCGGCAAGGACGGAAAGGGTTCCGCCTAAGCCGAGGCACATCCAGAGGCACCAGGTCGGTGTTCACGACCGCGTCGACGCGGACCACGAATGCTACCGTCTCCGACAGACTAGGGCGACTCCGAGGGACCGGGAACCGGCTGATTTCGTCCCTCTCTGCGGTTGAATCCTGGCCCACGCATCCTCATTACTCACCGAAGGCTTCCACTCCCTCGAAAGGGCGAACCCGCTCACATCTCCCCCCTTCAGACCATAGATGGGTGGCCGTCGTCCTTTCGCTCATGTCGCAATCGGTTAAGTACAAGCGCGCTCATTCTGTTCTTTGTGACGCGGCCGACCAAGACCAGTTCGGACGAATGGTACCGGCGCGCGAAGCGATACCTCCGGATTGCGCGGGCAAATCTCGACCTCGGGTTTGCGGACGCCGCCTCCTTCTATGGTCAACAGGCGTGCGAATTCGCGTTGAAAGCCTTGGAGATTAGTCTGACGCGACGGTTCTCGAAGACGCACGATTTGACCAAGCTTGCGGACCTTGTCTCCGCTCCCCCTCGGATCATGAAACTCGCGACCCTGGTCTCTCCGGCCTATGTCGGGGCTCGTTACCCGGACGTTCGTTCGGGCAGGATCCGACGGGAAGAGGGGGAGCGCATCGTGGACGCGTCGAGGAGGATTGTCCGATGGGTTCGGCGTCAGCTCGCCTGATTCGCGAATTGCAAGACTTCCGACGGAGAGTGGAGGGCCCCTACCCCGTGCAAGAACTGGTCCTCTTCGGCTCCCGCGCTCGCGGAAGAGCGCGCAAGGATAGCGACGTTGACTTGATCGTGGTCAGCCCCAAGTTCAGGCGACGGAGCTACATGCGTCGCGCGTCGACCATGTACGCGTTGTGGGATCTCGATTATGCCGTCGATTTCCTCTGTTACACCCCCGAGGAATTCCGAGAATTGTCGCGCAGACCAAGCATCGTCCAGGTGGCCCTGCGCGAAGGCGTCTCTATCCCCCCGTAGTCTGGGCGCTCGGCGTCTTCACGCGCTGGCCAATGAGGATCCGCCGCCAGCGGCCGGGTCCGCCGACTTCGCAAGGTCCTCGCCCGAGAAGATGGGCGGTTCGCACAGACGGTACGAACGTCGGGCCGCACGCGTCGCAGATTCCGATCCCGCCCTTCATGTACGCTCGGGGGAGGCTTGCAGCAATCCTGCTCGCGTTCGTGGCGTTGACGACCTTCCTCCTCACTCCTCGGGCAGCCTGTGAGCACGATATTCAACCCTCCGTCCGCGAGGCGCTTCGGCGGCGCGGGAGGCGCTCTCCGGATGCGGACGGGGAGGGACGTGCTGGACACGGTCACCGGCGGCGAACTCAACATCGAGATTGCGGGCCGGGATTCCTCGCGAGCCATTACGCTGACAAGCTCAGACCTTGAAGGATGTCGCTCCGCGCTCTCACGCCCAATCCCCCGCGAGGGCGCCCCCCACGGCAGGTCGTGTCCACGTCCGAGAGCCGTCGTTCGCCCCGTACTCGCAGCCGCGCTGGTCTCCCCTCGGCCGACGGACCCAGGGTCGACGGGATTAGCATGGTCGCAGCGGCTGCCGACAGCGTCCTCCGTCTCGGACCCGAGCGATGAATGGCACCGCGCCCTCTCTCGTATCGCGTGAGACACCGCAAACGTATTGAGCCCGCCAACCCTGGAGCCTTTCCATGCTCCGATTCCGCCGGATGCCTTCGGCGATTCCCACGGCGTCGGAGACGGTGGCCTAACGTTCATGGCGCCATCTCGGCGGCTTGCGGTCGGGGCCCTCGTCCTCACGCTCATCCTCGTGGCCGTGGTGGCGCTGGTGCTCGCCCTCTCCCCGCCATCGGCCGAGGGACCCGAGATCCCAGATCTGTACCCGTATGTCAACGATCTCTCCGATCCCTCCGTGCTTTCGTCCGAGGAGGTCGCCCTCCTGGACGCCGCGTGCGGGGATCTCGACGACGAAACGACCGCCGAGCTCGCCGTCTTGATCGTGGACACCACAGCGCCGATGGGGATCGACGAGTTCGCATTCCGGACGTTCGAACGGAACGGGATCGGGAAGGCGGGGAAGGACAACGGGATCCTCCTCGTGATCTCCGTCGACGAACGGTTGTGGCGGATGGAGGTCGGGTACGGGGTGGAGCCGGTGCTCACGGATGCGCGGGTCGGGCGCATCGGCCGGGACATCCTTGCCCCCAGCCTCGCGGCCGGAGACTACTTCGCTGGGATTCAGGGCACGGTGTTCGCGATCGGCGATCACCTCCGGGCCGAGTACGATCCGGGTACCCCATCCCGCCAGGACCCGTGGGCCTCCGTGTGCGCCCCCGCATTCCTCGTGTTCCTCGTCGCCACGCTCGTCCTCGTCGCCGCGTGGGCCGTGTACGTGCGCCGGCACCCCGAGGTCGCCGCGCGGTATCGTGCGCCCTCGACGGGCGGAGGTGGCTCCACGGAATCCCATACGATGGGCAGGACCCAGTTCGGGGGTTCCGGTCCCCGGGGCGGTTTCGGCGGCGGCCGGTCTGGCGGCGGCGGTGCGCGCGGCCGCTTCTGATGCCCCCACGAGGGGACGGGTGCGCTTCGGGATAACCATCGCGCAACTTTGAAGCCTCCCGGACCGGATGAAACCAAGAGCAGAAATGCCGCCAGCAGCCCCGATCGAGGTGATCCGTTTCGCGGACCCGTGGTGCTGGTGGAGCTGGTGCATGGAGCCGGTCGTCCGCAGGCTTGAGGAGGTGTACGGGGACGACGTCGCCATCACATACCGGATGGGGGGCTTGTACGAGGACCTCGACGCCTGGATGGAGGCCGAGCAGGTGGACGAGAAATCGGCCGCCGAGGCGATCCAGGCCGCGGCGAAATCCTCGGGCATGCCGCTCCGCTCGGACTACCTGTGGCGGGCCGAGGCGAAGACGACGTCCCTCGCGTGCCTGGCGTACAAGGCCGCGGAGATGCAGAACCGCGGGCTCGCGCACCGGTACTTCCGTCGCATGCTGGAGGCGTTCATGGTCGAGGGCGTCCACACCTCGCATCAGGCGTACCTCCTCCTGGCCGCGGAGGTCGGGCTCCAGGCACCACGGATCCGCCACGACATGAGCATGCCCGGCGTGCGCCGGAGCTTCGAGTTGGATCGGCTCGCGATGCGGCAGATGGACGCCGACTACGACGGACTCGTCCTTCGGCATCACACGGGTCGCATTGTCGCCGTCACGGGGTTGCGGGCACAGCCGTACGAGGAGGCGATCGACGAGCTCGTGCCGGGCCTGCCGAAGCGGAGGCCGATGGACATCGTCGGGTTCGCGGAGCGGCGGGGGACCCTGGTGCCCCGGGAGGTCGCCGTCGTGTTCCGGATCCCGGAGGACGTGGCGAAGGAACGCCTCCGGGCGCTTGCCGGCGCCGGCCTCCTCGAAGCCGCGCCCTGGGAGGGCGGCCCGATGTGGCGGTGGACGGGTCGGGAGCCGGACCCCCTGCCGATCGACCTCGTCCGCGCCGCGTACGTCCCGGAGGAGTTGCCGTCGGGGGCCCCCCAGGAGGTCGCGCTCCTCAACGCGGTGCAGGCCCGGTACGCGAACGTTGCGCGGATCCCCCGGTACCCGTACCGCTTCCCCACGGGGATCGTCGCCGCGGGGGAGATGGGCTACCCCGGAGAGGAGCTCCGGCGCTTGCCCGCGGACGCAGTCGAGTCCTTCTCCGGCGTCGCGTACGTGTTCGCGGGGGACGGGATCGAGCGCAAGGATACGATCCTAGATGTGGGCTGCGGATCCGGGACGGACGCCCTGCTGGCCGCCCGACGGGCGGACCGGGGCACCGTGTACGGGCTCGACGTCACGCCGCCGATGGTTGCGAAGGCTCGGAAGTCCGCGGCGGCAGAGGGGAAGCGCGTGCGGATCCTCGAGGGGAATGTCGTGTCGATCCCCCTGCCCAAGCGGAGCGTGGACGTCGTGACGGGCAACGGGGTCCTGCGGTTCGTGCAGAACAAGGCTGCGGCGTTGCGGGAGATGGCGCGCGTGCTTCGCCCCGGGGGCCGACTCCTCCTCGCCGACGTGGTGTCGAAGCGGGATGTGCTCGCCGCGATCGGGATCTGCCCCGGGATGTGGGCGGACGGCCTCGCGGGCGCGCCGCTCGAGATGCCCTTCCTCCGCGCGATCCGGGAGGCGGGATTCGAGGGCATCAAGATCCTGAAGCGCCACGACTACTTCGGAAAGGCGCGGTCCCCGGCCGTGCGCCGGTTCGCCCGCGCGGTCGGGGCCGTGAGCTTGGTCCTCAAGACGACCAAGAGGGAAGGGGTCCCCCAAGGACCACGCGCCTGATTCCGAAGACGCCCGGGGCCTCTCGGGGACCGTCTGGTTCTGGAAAGGTTTAGATAGCGCCCCGTTCTGGCGCGCGGGTCATGGACGTACAGGTCGTGCCCTTCGACCCGGAGACCGCGGCCCGCGAGGAGTGGGCGCGGTTCCACGCCTACCGGAGGCTCCGACACCAGGAGACGGACCCGGACGACCCGACCGCGACGGATGCGACGGTCGAGGCGTGGATGCGGCGGCCTCATCCGCACTGGAGGAGCACGCGCCTCGCCGTGCTCGATCCCGCGCCGCCCCACGGGATGATCGGCGAGGTGTACTTCGAGGTGAGCCGTCCGGAGTCGCCGTCCCACGAGACGAACAGGCATCTCGCGTGGGTCGGCGTCGAGTTGTTGCGCCGCCACCGCCAGGCGGGACTCGGGCGGTCCTTGCTTCCCCACATCGGGGCTCAGGCCCGAGCCCAGGGGCGGACCGTCCTCCAGTCCTGGTGCGAGGAGGCGGACGGGAAGGCGTTCGCGGCGGCGATTGGCGCAAAGGTCGTGCAGAACCGCCGCCAGAATCGGCTCGACTTGAGCCGCGTGGACTGGTCGATGGTCGAACGGTGGGCCGACGAAGGCCCACGTCGGTCTCCCGGGACGACCCTCCGGTGGTTCGTGAATCGAATCGACGACGACGTCGTCCCCGCGTACGGTCCGCTGTACACGGAGGTGTTCAACCGCCAGCCGTTCGACGAGGCGGACCACGGGGACTTCGTGTTCACCCTTGAGAACTTCCGCGACCGCGAGGCGAGGAACGCGGAAGGGGGGAGCACGTGGATCACCGTGATGTCGCAAGAACCGGACGGAACCCTGTCCGGCCTCACGGAGGTCACGTACGCGCCGGACGAGGCGACGATGCTCTGGCAGAACCTCACGGGCGTGGGGGACGCGTTCCTCGGGAGGGGCCTCGGGAAGTGGCTCAAGGCCGCGATGCTCCTCCGCGTCCGGCGGGAGTTCCCCGCGGTGCGGTTCGTCGTGACGGGGAACGCGTCCTCGAACGAGGCGATGCTGTCGATCAACGAGAGGCTCGGGTTCCGCACGCACAAGGAGCCGGTCATCGTCGAGATGACACTCGCCGCGCTCGAACGGTATGTTTCGGCGCGCGGGAAGGCGTTCGTGGCGTGAGCCGAGCATTACCAGCTTGCCTAGGTCGCCCCCGCGGCGGAGGCTGCAGCCGGAACCGCATCTCCCACGTCCTGGCGAAGCCCAACCGCTCATACACGCCCCGACCGAGGTCGGCAGCGTGCAGAGTCATCCGCCGGTATCCGCGAGCCTTCGCCCATCTGAGCGCCTCGCGGACGATCCTCGACG
>Ga0209324_10000230_pt1 | contig 38069 bp, 23 predicted proteins | sample Rifsed19ft3_FD_184015 | JGI IMG/M metagenome (GOLD analysis project Ga0209324, IMG submission 184015) | Soil microbial communities from Rifle, Colorado, USA - sediment 19ft 3 (version 2) | ecosystem: Environmental > Terrestrial > Deep subsurface > Rock core/Sediment | place: Rifle, Colorado...
CAGATTTATATATCCTCATCGTTCCGCTATCGCCGACAGCGATATATTTGGTTCTAAATCTGCCGTTGATTGTCCTAATAATGCCATTCATTCCCGGGCTTTGATTAACAGTAAAAGAAGTGCCCGTATTATCAGTAAATAAAAAAGTGCCGTTGGTACCTCCAAATCGAACGCGTGTCGCTTCTGGAGCATAAACGCAATAGAGATTTTCAGTGGTACCGGACGTTTTCGCAGACCAGTTAGCGCCATTGTTGCTGCTATAGAGGATTGTGCCAGCGTCTCCAACCGCCCAGGCATTGGTAGTGTTAAAAGCCCGAGTGGCTCTTAAATTATTGGTTGTTACCTCTCCGCCAACTATTCCCCAAGTTTCTCCCACATCCGCAGATCTAACAATCACGCCACCGTCGCCAACCGCAAAAAAGTTCGTGCCGTCTGCGGTGGTTACTCCGCGAAGATGAGCGGCGGTCACCCCACCGCCTTTTTGTACCCAGTTGGCGCCAGAATCCGTCGTTTTAATAATCGTGCCGTCTGCTCCAACCGCCACGGCGGCAGTAGCTGAATAAACATGAACTGCATAATAATCTTTGGCCGGCGCGCCAGTATTGCTTGAAACCCAGGTTTCCCAACTGTTGGTTGATTTTTGAATAGTCGTTGAGGCGCCAACCGCAAAAGCAAGCACACTAGTAGAAGCACTCACTCCATAAAGAGCATTGGCGGTGCCGCTAGTTTTACTTGCCCAGGTTGATCCTTGATCTGTCGATTTGATAATTTTTCCTGAATCGCCAACGATTATCACCCAATCGCCACCAGGATAATTCCAGCTACCGTTAAGAGTTTCTGTAATGGTCTTGGAAACCTGAAGTTCGGTGGTATCAGTAGTATTAGTAATGGAGGTACTATAAAAATTATTATTGCTCACTCCGGTAAATTTGGTGGCGCCCAAAACCCCACCCGTCTTAGTCCCAAAATCCATGTCCGACCGATTCCAAAAATTAGGATTAACATTTAGATCGGTTGCCTTGGCTGGTTTTTGTGGTTTGAGAACTATATAACCAAAAAATCCAAACTGTCCCATTAACAATAAAACAGAAACAATTAATTTTATTGTTCTGCCTTTGAATTTAATGTTAATCTTACCCCCCTAAAATATATAAGAATTAAAAATATCCACAATTAATTTTATTATATCATATACAAAAGTATTATTTCAAAAATTATACCAGAAAGTCATGTTTGAAAATTTTAAAATCCATTATATACATAAAAAAAGCCGAGACTCAGGATTTTACCCATTTCGGGTAATTGCCTGGTAACGGCTTGAATTAGAAAACTATCTTTATCTACCAACCCATTTCCTGATAAGTTTTATGGTTCGAAAAATTGCGGGATGGTTGACAAGATACATCGGATTTGGAAAATTCAATGCTTCGCAAATTTCACGATGAGTAAAGTCTGGATAGGCCTGTAAAGCGGCGGTATAAAGGGCACAAAAACGACAGGTTTCGTATTGAGCCAGGTTGTTATTGCGCCAGCGATAATCATTAGGGTCAAGTTGCGTACCGCAAAAATTAAAAGCAATTGCCGAGAGTAACCCAGCATTTTCGGCTCCCTTTTAGAAAAATCGCTTTCCCACCCAATTTCCATGCCGAGCTGATAAAAAGTAGCAACTTGAGCTCGTTCAGAAGATTGACGATCAGCGATTTCACGCGCATATACAATAGCTGAAGTTAACCCTAATCTTCTCGCTTGAGCGAACAACCCAATTTGTTCTGAATATGTACCACCGCTATCGGATTGCATAGTCTCCACCCGATAAGTAGAATCAACAATATTCAACATTTCGCCGGTGTCTCCACTATGTATGGCAATATTCCAACATTGCCAAGCTAATGCAATTGGACTTTCAGGCGGTGTCATCTTGATCTTCTCCTTGGGTTTTGTTTGGGTCGTGATAACATCGAAAAAACCATCGCATTTTCGGGATTTTGTGGATCTTCAATAATTATAGTGTGATCATTTGGATTCACACCCATTTTATGTAAACGATCAAAAATCATGTTTGAGACAAATTCACCTAAATCTTTTTTGCCTCCTGTTTTGGGTGCCCCTTTTTTAATACCACAAAAACTAAGCGAGACCGGAATCACGATTGTGTCTAGTGCTTGACCTGCCATCAGTTTACGCCTCCCTTACGTTCTGATTTATTTTTAATGTTCAAATTACCTTTAGATTATTACAAAATCAATTAATTGTCAATTAAAAAAACCAGCTTTATAACTCGTATTATATTGAGTATTAATTTAAAAATGATTTTTTATTTTTAAAATCATCAAGCCTAGCTTTAATTTTGGCTTCATAGCCAATATCGGCAGGCTGATAATATACTTTATTTTTAAGTTCTCGGGGTAAATAATCCTGAGAAACATAATGTTCGGGAAAATTGTGAGCATATTTATAATTTTTGCCATATTCTAAACTTTTCATTAATTCCGTGGCGGCGTTGCGCAAATGCAAAGGTACGGAAATTTCTGGATGATTTTTAACATCACCAATGGCTGCTAATAAACCTAAATACGAAGCATTGCTTTTAGGAGCTTGAGCTAAATATGTCACGGCTTGGGCTAAATTGAGTTGTGCCTCGGGAAGTCCCACAAAATTTACAGCCTCGGCTGCAGAAGTCGCAACTATTAGAGCGATTGGATCAGCATTGCCAATATCCTCTGAAGCTAAAATAATTAATCTTCGGGCAATAAATTTTGGATCATCTCCGGCTTCGATCATTTTTGCCAACCAAAATAAAGCCGCATCAGGATCTGACCCACGAATACTTTTAATTAAAGCCGAAATAGTATCATAATGAAAATCACCCTTTTTATCATAATTTAGCATTCGTTTTTGTAAAGCTTGGGTAATATCATTTAAATCTAAATTGCGCATCCCCCGAGAATCTGGTTTTTTAGCTATCGTGGCTATCTCAAGGGCATTTAAGGCGGAACGGGCGTCACCACCTGTCTGTTTGGCTAAAAAATTAAGAATCGAGTTATTAATTATTACTGAATAATTTTTTAAACCAACTTGGCTTTTGATGGCTCTTTTTAAAATAATTTTAAGATCAATTTCTGAAAGTGGCTTTAAGACTATCACTTGTAATCGCGAGAGAAGTGGCGAGATTACTTCAAAAGATGGATTTTCGGTCGTGGCGCCAATTAAAATAATAGTGCCATTTTCAACCCAGGGCAAAAACGCATCTTGCTGAGCTTTATTAAAGCGATGAATTTCATCTACAAATAAAATAGTTCGTTGTTGGCGAAATTTTAATCTTTCTTGAGCTTCCGCAACAATCTTTTTGACATCTTTAACGCCGGCATTTACAGCTGAAAATTCAAAAAAATGAGATTTGGTGAATCTAGCAATTAAACGAGCTAAAGTAGTTTTACCAGAACCTGGCGGTCCCCATAAAATTAATGAATTAATTTGACCCTTTTGTAATAATTGGCGAAATGGTTTATCTTTGGCTAAAAAATGTTTTTGTCCGACAAATTCGGAAAGTTTAGTCGGTCGAATTCGATCAGCTAAAGGGGCTTGGGCTTTTAAGTTTTGAGCATATTGTTCATCAAAGAGATCAGACATATCACTCCTATTATTATATGATAATCTTTTGGGGTGCGTAAAACAAGTCTTTTCGGTCCCGAGCCTAAAAGACTTGACTTATTTTGAGGGTATGCTATAATATGGTCGTCTTTGGAAAATGAAGCTAATGGGAAGCTATAATTTAGCTTCTTTTTAGTTTCAAGCACCTCTTTAGGTGTTTTGGAGGGTTATATCAGCCAATTGCCAAAGGCCGAAATGAGTTAATGTTTAAAACCATCAAAGTGTCTTTAATCGCCTTAATGGTGGTTAGCACTTTAGGGGCCTCAGTTTCAGCCAAACCCCAAAATGACACCTTAAAAATTCACTTTGCGATTGACCCTAAAAATCCTAACGCTTTAGTTACTAAAGCTCAAGCGGCTGAGAGCATTAAATTAGCTATCGACCGCAAATCTGCTTATGTGTTAGCGGTTAGTAAACCAAACTACAAAATTAACATTGCCGTTGGTGAATCTAACGATGCTCAAGAGCTTCGATTAGCCAAAACCCAACGACAAACCAAACAAATCGTCGCTTCTCGACCGGTTGTCACTTCTGTAAAACCTGGTCCTGGTGGCTTTGATGCTTTGTATCAAGCGGCTGGCGCACGATTCGGTGTTCCCTGGCAAGTATTAGCTGCGGTTCACTCTGTTGAATCTGGCCAATCTGGCGATACTTCTCGCTCTTCTTATGCGGGTGCGACTGGCCCGATGCAGTTCTTACCTTCAACTTTTAGAGCTTACGCGGTTGACGGTAACAGTGACGGGGTCGCTTCAATTTACTCTGTCGCCGACGCGATCTTCTCTGCGGCTAACTATATTTCTGCCAACATGAGAACCTCAGGATCTGTGGCTGGTGCTTTATGGCACTATAACCACTCTTCTGCATATGTTAATAAGGTTTTAGCCATCGCAAAAAGTTTCGGATACTAAATAAAAAAGGGTTCCCAAAGTTCATTCTGCGGGACCCTTTTTTTATTATTTATTCAGCGCCGATTTCTTTTAAAAGTTGATTAATTTCAATATCCAACTGACCAGCTTCGTCAAGGACATTTTTTTCAGAAAGAACTTGTCCCTTATTTTGGGCTAAACTTAAATTATTAATTTTTAAGTCATAAAAGTGTATACTACCACGACTTTGTAGAAAATACCCAAAACTCCCATTCGTAATGGAATTTTTTTTATCATTAATGGGTGAACTAATATTTTTTGAGTTAATTGAGATATTGAAGGTGTTTTGTTGAATCTTAATTTTAACTTGATTTTTTTGACCTAAAAAATATGCTATATTCGTATTTAATAAATTTGTCATTGATCCCTTTTGAGTTTTATTTAATTGAATAATGGCTGAATTTTTATTAGAATCCGGGATCAACCTAATTTCATAATAATTTTCGGGATTTAAGTCCCGAATTAAAAAACCAAATTCGACCGGATTATTAATTAAAAAACTTGTGCTAACTTCATAATCTGTCCAATTTCGGCCAGATTTTAAAATTGCTAAGGTATTTTGGTCATTGTTATTTGTGGCAATTAGGCTGTTATTGGCTATTTTCCATTTATTTTTCGCGTCGCTAGAGCCTGCAATTTGCCAATCACTTAGTACTATGGAAGATGAAAAATTGGATTGATATAAAATTGTTTCAGAAACTTTGGTGGGAACTGGGCTAGTTTCAAGACTGGAAATTTTCCTAAATAAAAAAATTCCTAAAACCAAGAATATAGTAATAATTATTGCGGCTAATATTATTGATAAAATTATTAATATTTTTTTCTTCATAAATAAATTATCGCTTGCCTATCGATAAAAAAATTAATTTTTTAATTGTCCAAAAAATAAAACTAATAATAAGCGCCAGAATCACTACATAAACTGCAAATAAATATATTGAAGCTAAGTGACCAAAAAATTGATTTGAGGCTGGATAAAAATAATAGATTAAACCAGCTAAAATTATTAAGGCAATTAAACCCCGTAAAGCGTTTGTTAAATCTTTTTTGGATGGTGTCATGGCTGCGGTTAAACTTAAGACAAGATATATTAAAATAACACTTTTGGTTATATTTAATCTTAGGGGGGCAACGAGATTGCCAAAGTCAATTAAGGAAAAATTTTGTCCTAAACTTTGAAGATTAAAACCTAATTTTGAGCCTAAAAAATACAAAATTAATGAACTTCCTAATATCGGTGCGAGAGAAATGGCAGGTTGTGATAAAAGTGGCAAAACCGGTTTAGTATAGGCGACTTCGCCGCCGTCAGCTTTTAAAAATTCAAATTTTTTAATTTTTGCTCCAAAAATTTTAGCAACAAGGGTATGTGATAATTCATGGACAAAAATTCCAGGAATTATTAATAAGCGAAATATATGGTAACCGAAAATTGACATTAAAAAACGTTCCAATATATACCCTACAAAAATTACAATTATGAGAACAATAATAAATTCAATCATGCTTATTTAGCGATTTGCAAATTACTATCATCACATTCAATAATGATACTTTCGCCTTTTTTGTTATTTAATTTTATTTTGCACGATCCGATTTCGCCGGCATCTTCATCTAATATTACTTCTCCGGTGGTGCCTTTGAGAACTTCAAATTCAGTTTTATTATCCAAATTATATACCTTAGATTTATTTATAAATTTAACGATTTGACCTTGCTTAAAATCTTTATTCAACTTGCCTCCTTTATAAATTTTTTTGAGCGGTTTTGATGACAATATCTCTTAATTCGGGATAGAGATAAAAATCACGATTTAATTTATAATATATTTTTCGCTTTTCTTTTTCAAAGGTTAATAAATTGATGCCAATTAAACGTTTAATTTCATATTGAATACTTCCTAAAGATTCGCCAGTTTGATGTACCAATTGGCGCTGATAGAAACTTTGGTTTGGATTTTGGAAAAATAAATTGATTAATTTGGCTTGTGCTTTTGAGGCAAAGATTGATTCTAATAATTTCATTTTATGTTATATTCTTTAAAAGATACTTTATGGTTGTCAACTAAATTTTTAATTGATTTTTGTTTTTGGCTCATTTTTGAATTCGCGGTTTTAAATTCGATGAAAATAATCTCATTTTCTTCAAATTGAACACCGTCGATAGGGTTACCAATAAAACGAAAATTATGTTCATCAAATGGATATTGATCTAAAAATGGTAAAAATTGTTCAGTCATTTTACCGTATTTTGTTGATTGGCTTTGTTTTCGAAAATTTATATCTTTAAGTTGAGTTTTCAAAACATAATTTTTAATCCATAAATATCTAATAATCAAAATCAATATTAAGACTATTATAACAAAAACTAAAACCGTTTTAAACATAAAAAGTGCCCCAAGATAATTATTTAAATTCTATTTGACTTAATTTTTGAGTATATTCTTGTTATCCAACCTTTAAGATTTCGTCACCTTCTCTGGCATGATCTGAAATTTTCAGTCCAATCGAATCACCTTTTTTCGCTTCATTAACATCTTTGTGGTCAATCTGCATTGAATCTAAGGTTTGAGTAAAATCTGAAGTATGACCTTTAATGTGGATTTTATCACTAACCTTGAGCGTATCGGTTAATTTAGCCGCCGCGACTTTCAAATTAGTGTAATAGTGAATGATCTCCCCCACCTTTTTTTCTTTCTTCTCGTTTGCCATCTAACCTCCTGTTATTAATATTATATTTATTCTATATCTAAATCTAATTTCCGGTTATTATTAATATTATTTTGGTTTAAATTTTGCGATTCTGAATTCGACGAGTCAAGGTCCAGGTTGGATATGTTGGCGGCTTTTTTAAGTTTAATATTATTATTAATGACTGAGTTTTTTTCACCTTCATAGTTAATATTAATTTGTTCTTGATGTGGATTGTAGCCTGATTTGTCGGCATGAAGATTATATTCGCCTTTTTGAACTAAGAAACGGTATCTACCCAACCAATCAGAAACACAGGTATTTAATAGTTTTTGGTCTGAAGCAAATAATCTTACTGAAGCTAAAATAATCGGTTTTTTGGTCTCTATATCTAATATCATACCATATGCTTTAGCGCGGCGATACTTGAGATATTCAAATAACCAAAGGGCAAAATAGAATAGAAGTGTTAATTCGTTAAAAAGGGTTCTTTCTAAGAAAAAACTAGTCAGGGAAACTAAGGTGCCTAAAATTAAGATCGGAAGTTGAATTTTAGCGAAGAAACGCAGGATTGTAAAAAATAATGAGTATTTCTTTTCTGCCCCCGGCGCTAAATCTTTTTGGTCAAGGGGGATATTTGCATTAATGACACCTAAATCATATTTGACATTAATTTTTTCGCCGTGATACAAATTTTCATAACCGACATCTAAATTACCTGATATGTTCAGGGAGGGAAAGTTATAGCCATTTTTTGAGGCTTTGATAAAATATTCACCAGAATTAACGAGAAAACCGAATCTGCCAGAAATGTCAGTGGAAGTTTGTTCTTTTAACCGGCCAGAAACGGCATCAAAAATTTGCACCAAGGCTCCAGAAATTGGTTGTTTAGTGACCGAATCATAAACAGTACCCCATGGCTTGCGACGCTTTCTAAAACCCAAGATCTGCAAAATATTAAGAATCGTACGGTAAATTTCTTGCCAGACGGCAAAGAATAAAGGTGCAATTTGGGGAGTAGTTGAAATAAATAATGAGGCTAAAGCAGGAATGATATTTAAAGTGGCGGCGACAGCGGTGATGGGCAAATTCATGCTTTTGATCGTTTTTTGAACCGGATTTGGTAAATTTCTTTTCAAAAAAGTGCTGATTTGTTGGTATGCTTGATCGTACCATGTGTCTGGTTTTTGGGGAGCAGGTTGTTCGGGGTTATTAATGAAGACGAGATATAAATCGTAGCGATTTGAAAAATCACTCGAGATTTTGTTTGAATCTTGGGCAATGGCTTGAAAATAATACCAACCCGGCTTCATTTCGCTTAGTGTCGCCAAATCAATCTTAATAGACCAGGAGCCATCATTGTTCGAAGTAGTATTAGCCGAAGTTTTAGAGCCTGATTTGGCAGAGGTAAGAGTGGTTAATATGGTCATATTTGGATCTGAGGTACCTGAAACTGAAACTTCCAAGCCTTCAGCTTCTTCGGCTTTAATAATAATTGGGGCATGAGGAATGATGGTAATTTTATGCGAGGTGGATTTTGATTGGTTATCAGCATCTGTCACGGTTAAGACCACATCAAAATAACCGGTTTGACTAAAAGTGTGGGTAATGTTTTTACCCGATCCGGTCTGACTATCGTCAAAATTCCAAAAATACGAAGGGGAGTTAGTTGAATTAGTTAATCCTGAAAAATTAACTTCCGCACCAACAATGGCTGAATCTGGGGCAGAAATTTGGGCAGTGGGAATTTGTAGTGATGGTGATTCGTTAATGGTCACCGAGGCATTATTAATGATTCCGTTCGATTCGGCTTGAATTGTGTTTGAATAAATCCCAGTTTCATTTCCAGCGGTAAATTTGCCGGTGTTATCAATTGTACCACCACCTGCCACGACCGACCAAGTGATGGTGGCAGTTGGAAGTAAAGTCCATGATGAATCAAACGCTTGGGCAGTAAATTGATAAGTTTCACCAAGATTTATTGTTGCACTAACCGGGTTAATTGTGACGTGAGCGGCGCCAAACAACCAGTTTTGATTATTACCTAAATTTTGACAATAATTTGTGGCGATAATTTGCGAACCACCCGAGGCATTTGAATCTGAAACATCTATAAACGAAACGGTTGGAACAAGAGCGGTGACGTTTAATAGCCAGGAGGCACCAGGAGTTGATGAAACTAAAACAATTTCTTGACCCAATGTTCCGTCAAGATCAATATTTGTAAAATTGTAGGTAGAGCCAGCATTAAAAGTAATTTTTGTGTCAGGAGTATTATCGGCAAAAGTCCCAAAAACCGTAAATCCGTCATTTAAGGTTAAACCGGCGGCTGATGAATTTTGAGATGTGAAATTATTAAAATTAACGTTGTTTGCAGTTAAAGATTGTGCGGATGACCCATTCATAATAAAAGAGGAGCCTTCCCGCGTAAAACTGCCATCGCTGAAATTCACATTCCCGGAAATGCTCCAAGTGTTGTCTCCAGCAGTGATTGATTCTGTGCCTAATCCGACACCGGTATAATCAAGATTGCCGGAAATATTAATTTGCGGATCGTTTGCAGAGGCAGAAACTACTAAATTGCCATTGCCATTCGCGTTTAGATTAAAATCTGATGAAAAATTAATTGTTTGTCCGGGCACAGTACCTAAAATCACATTTCGAGGATTAACATTACTTGAATAAAATTCAACTGACCCAACATAGGTTCGAGGAGCAACAGTCGCATCGCCAGTGCTCGCATAAAAACGGGTTGGGGCAGAAAGAGTCCCACCAGCAGACAAATTAGCACCCGCTGAATCAGCTAAAATAAACCTTCCTAATCCGGTAATTTCACCATTTAATGTAGTAGTGGAGCCGTTAGACATAGCGACTGACCTGTTCGCTTCAATGGTGAGTATTTGGGTAGGATCAACGGTTAAGATTCCCGAAACACCAACGCTTCCTATTGATATTGAAATATCGGCGCTAATTTTTAAATTATTTAAAATTCGGCTATTTCCGTTTAGGATTGTCGCATCACCATCCATAATTAAGGTTGAAGCTGCAGCGGTTATGGTCGCAGTGGCAAAATTAACATCCCCAGAAACATTCCAATCACCATCTCCCATATCGAAAGTTTCAACGCTTGCGCCAGCATTAGAATACAAATCCCCGGCAATATTAACATCAGGATCATTGGTGGCTGCGGAAACAATTAAGTTGCCTGAAGAATTGGATAAAAAGAAATCTCCGGTAAAATTCAAAGTCCCTGACCCTAAATTAATTGTTCCAACGCCACCACCAAGCACCTTTACGAAAGCGATGTCATTGAATGTATAACCATCGCCCGTAAAAGTTGAACTGCCCAAATCTCGGATACCAAGCGTGATTAGCGAAGTATTAGCATTAAAAGTTCCACCGGTCACTGAAAAATTTCCCCAACAAGTAATTTGTGAGGCTCCAGCATTTAAGATACCATTTGTTTGAGAATAACTCCCCCCGGCCAATCCCGTACCCATATCTAAATCAAAATCATTGGTGGTTAAGGTACCATTGGAGAGGGTCAGGCTAATACTTCTTAATATAGAAGATAAATCCCATCCGCCGTTTAAACCATTTAATTCAAAAATATTAAATGATTGAGCGTTACTTTCGATTGTTTTGCCGGCCGAAGTGGCAGTCATAATCACGGTAGAATTTCCCTCATCAAGCGTACCCAGGCTTAAATCAAGATTGTTACCAACTTGCCAAGTACCGTTGCCTAATTTGAGATTTCTGTCACCGGCGCCAATGCCAAGATTGGTATATAAATTCCCGGCGATTGTAACAGCAACGTTATTAGCATTATCAAATGTAACTGCCGAGGCGACATCAGCTTGGAGATAAAAATACCCATCAACAACTAAGGCGTCAGTCGGCCTGGCACCATTAACCGAGGTGTTTTTGGTAATTAAATTATTCAAATAACTACCGGCGCTGGTAATATTTTGTTGATTAGATCCGTTAAGAATAAGGATTGAATTATTGGCGGTGGCAGTACCGTCAGTAAAATTGATATTTCCAGAAACAGTCCAAGTGCCATCACCCATTAAGAGCGATTCCGATCCTCCACCTATTCCGGTAAAATCGACATTACCAGCAACATTTATGGTTGGATCGTTGGCGGCGGCATTAAAAATAGCATTATCTGCCCCATCAGCAGAAACAGATAAATTCCCCGCGACATTTAAAGTATCAACCGGTACAACCCCCTCAGTTGAAGTTTCTTTAATGGTTAAATCGTTAAGTGTCTGCGAAGCAGAAGTAATTGTTGATGGCCGCCACTTCGCAATATTATTAACAGTCACTCCACCGGCGGTCGTAAAAGAGCCACCTGCAATTAAATTACCATTATAAGAATTAATCGCATAAACTTCATTTCCACTCATACCCGTACCCATCGCCGACCAGCTCGTACCGTTCCATTTGGCGATTTTATTAACCGTCACTCCACCGGCAGTCGTAAAACTTCCGCCAGCAAATAAATAATTATTTTCTACATACATTGCTCTGACGAGCTGATATTGATCCATGCCCGTACCCATGGCGTACCAATTTGCGCCATCCCATTGGGCAATACTGTTTACGGTAATGCCGCCGGCAGTCGTAAAAGTACCCCCCACAATCAATTTATTATTATATATTTCTAAGCTATAGGCATAATTATTTACACCACTTCCAAGGGCTGACCAAGTTGAACCGTCCCATTGGGCAATATAACTAATCCCGGGTACCACTTCATCATATGCAGCGACAATAAGATTATTATTATAAACTATTAAGCTAAAAACGCTTGATGAAGGTGAACCGCTTACGATTGACCAATCTGACCCATCCCACTCGGCGATACTATTGTCAGTTTGCCCATCAATCGTAAAACTATCACCGCTTACGTACAGCTTATCACGATATACACAAAGCGCGTCAACTTCAGAATTTGTGCCGGTTAAACCTTCTCCCATCGCTGACCAATTCGCACCATCCCATTTGGCAATTTGGTTAACAGCTACACCGCCGGCGGTATAAAAACTACCGGCCGCAACTAAATAACCTTGGTATGTCGTCAAAGCGCGAACATAACTATCCATGCCCGTGCCCAATGCAGTCCAATTAGTGCCATCCCATTGAGCAATGTAATTTGCAGGAACTCCATCAATAGTCGTAAACCCACCTCCTATAATAAGTTTTCCGTTATAATTTGTCATCGATAAAACATATGGGTACTCACCTGATGTACCAACACCGAATCCTGACCAAGCATTAGTTGAACCATCCATAATTACTTCAGAGTCATCTTGAGTTAAGGTACCGCCAGTAAAGTCTGTGTAGCCGGCAATGTTCCAAGAACCGTCACCCATGGAGATAGATTCTGAACCATCACCGATGCCGGTATAATCTAAGCTGCCCTCAATATCAAAATTAGGATCATTGGTGGCGGCATTTAAAGTCAGGCTACCAGTGGAATTAGCGCTGATATTGAGGTTGCCGGTAATACTGATAGAACCAGCATTAACAATGCCGGAATAGCTTGAGCCAGTATTATTATAGAGCTCAAGGTCTGAGCCATAGGTTCGGGCAGGAATGGTAATATTCGAAGTTGAAGTGGTAAATCTGGTTTTGGCTCTTAAGGTGTTTGAGGTGGATAAATTAGCACCAGCTCCGTCAATAAGTTCAAGGGTGCCCGGACCATCAATGGTGCCATTTATTGTAGTCGTGGCTCCTGATAGCATTGACAAGGTGACAGATGGCGAAATTTGAAGTGTTTTAGTGTTATCTACCGTTAAGGTGCCAGTGGCATCAACGTTAAGGCTGCCATCTAAACCAATCACGCCTGAAATGGTGAGATTATGAAGTGTATTACTGCCTCCAATAATATTTTTATTTGAACCATTCATTACCAAAGTAGATGAATTCGCGGTAATTGAACCTCCGTAAAGATCAGCATTGCCGGAAACAGTCCAGGTGCCGTCACCCATTTGAAGTGAATCAGATCCAGCGCCTGTACCAGAAACACTGATTGAACCGATGATATTAATCGTTGGATCATTAGAGGCAGAATCGACAATTAAATTATTGTCATCATTATTATCTAAGGTAAAATTACCGCTAAAAGCCAAGGTCTCACCGGGTCCTGATCCTAAAATTATCGTTCTATTCGCAGCCGCGGTATTATCAAGATGAAATTCAACACTGCTTAAAGTATAACCATTAGTTATTAAATTTGAATTTGCCGCAGTCGCATCCATAATTAGCGTAGAGGTTCCGGCATTGAATGTGCCGCCAAATACACTAAAATCTCCATTACAGGTAATTTCAACATTATCCGCATCAAAAGTTGAACCTCCAGGAAAAGTCGCTTCAATCGTCAATTTAGCCACTTCGATATCGGTATCGTCATTAATCGTAATACTGCCAGCGCCGCCATTGTCAAAATAGACTGAATTTGCTCTGTATGGGATACTATGCCCGCCTAAACCACCTGAAATATCAGACCAGTTGGCGGTGTTATTCCAACCAGCAGGAGCTGCGCCTACCCAATATCTATCCTCTGAATCATCAAAATCCCAGTTTGTATTGCCGCCCCGGTCACGGTTCGTGCCGTCATCAGCATCAATTGTACTGCCACCCGAAGCGTCTGAATCTGAAACTTCAACATAATTGATAGTTTGTGCACCTGAAACATTTAAATTCCAATCCGTGCCCGCACTTGAACTTGATAAATTAATCCTTGACGTACCAGCCTGACCATTAAGAGTAATATTATTGACAGTATAGGTAGAACCGGCGTTAAAATTTAAAATAACCGAAGCGGTATCAACCGTAAAGGTACCGGCAATTGTCGCTGAGTCTTTAAATGCAACCCCGGCCGCTGAAGTATTGGTAATTTCTAGATTATTTAAGGTTTGGCCATTAACAGTAACTGAATTTTCCCGCCAAGTGATTAATTGGCGAATTATGGTACCATTGTAAGTTTTATCTAAATCTCCGACGATAACAATTTTACCGTTATAACCAATAAAATTTCCAACGCTCGAGCTTGTTTCATCCATATTAATCGCGGTCGACCATGAAGAATCATCCCAAAATGCGGTACGTGTTGCGGCGACGCCACCAATTAAGTTAAAATTTCCGCCAACAAGCAACTTTCCTTGATAAACGAAAAATGCAAAAACGTAATTTGGAGTTCCGCCACCAGGCAAGGCTGACCAGGCGGCACCGTTCCATTTAGCAATACCATTTACCGTTAATCCACCGGCAGTCCTAAATCCGCCACCAGCGTATAGGTTACCATGATAAACCTCAACCGTTGCGACCGAACTGTACTGATTGCCAATACCTGAACCAAAAGTTGACCAAGTTGAGCCGTTCCAGTTGGCAATCTTGTTCGCAGTCACCCCGCCCGCAGTGCCAAATTGTCCACCAACCACTAAACCTGAATTATAAATTGTTAAATCATTCACCCAGTTACCGCCAAACGGCCCACCTGTTAATCCAGTCCCGAGCGCTGTCCAAGTGATGCCATCCCAGGAGATAATCCGATTTGCCGAGACACCACTCACTGAGGTAAATTCGCCGCCAAGAATCATTTTGCCATTGTAGACTCCCAAAGCATACCCCTGACTCCCGGAAATTCCGGTACCGATTGCCGTCCAACTTGCCCCGTCCCATTTGGTGATACCATTGACAGTCACACCACCGGCAGTGGTAAAATAACCTGTCACAATTAAATAGCCATTATAAACCAATAAATCTACTGCTTCATTATTTAAACCTGAACCCATCGCCACCCAATTTGCACCATTCCATCTAACAATATAATCGGCATTTGGGTCTCCTCCAATATTGGTAAAATCACCAGCCGCAATTAAATCTCCATTATATTTAATTATATTTATGACACTACTCCCCAGCGTTACGCCCATTGCTTCAACTACTTCACCTCCATCGGAATATACGCTCGAGGCATCATCAGTTAAGGTTCCACCGGCCAAACTTATTGATCCCGCAATATTCCAATTACCATCACCAAGCGAAGCATCTTCTAAGCCGGCACCGGTGCCAATATAATCAAAACTGCCTTCAATATCTACGTCGGGATCATTTGTGACAGCATCTAAAGTGATGTTGCCGGCGCCATTGGCGTATAAATATAAATTATCATTAATGGTGGTAGTGCCTGCCTCCATTATTCCAGAATATCCAGATCCGGTATTGTTGTATAATTCGAGATCTGAGCCGTATGCACGGTCTGGAATAGTAGTGTTAGAAGTCGAGGTCGTAAATCTGGTAATTGATCTTAAAGTCCCGCCCGCAGATAAATTTACACCGGATCCATCAATTAATTCCAAGGTGCCAATGCCATCAATTGTCCCGTTTATTGTGGTGGTGGCTCCAGATAACATTGATAAAGTATAATATTCTGAAATATAAATACTTTTTGCCGCATCGACCGTTAAGATACCGGTTCCAGCTATGGAAAGGTTAGTATTGATACCAACAATTCCAGAAATGGTGAGATTATTTAGGGTTTTGCCTTCTGCGGCAAGGCCCCTGTAATCTCCAGTCATAATTAAGGTAGATGTTCCAGCTGTAAAAGTGCCAGCTGAGATGAAAAAATGTCCAGATACCGTAATTGTGGTTGAACCTGGTGAAAAAGTGCCGGCTGATTGGGAGTAGTTGCCATTAATGGCTAAGTTTGCTCCCGCGGAAGAAGTAATGGTACCAGAATAAGTGGCAGCGATGGTAAAACCAGCCACTGTGACAGCCGCATCAATAGTCACGTCTTTTGTTGAAGTGGAATTAAAAGTAACAGTATCTGCCGGCACCGGCAAGGCATCATTATCCCAATTCAAAGCGCACGACCATTTATTGCCATCGCCAGCGCCGCCGCCGCAAGTTCCATCCGTTCCTTCTCCATCCCAAGTTTTAGCAGCGGCTTGGACTTGTTGGGGTTGTTCCGAAAGCCCGAAAGCCATAAATGAGGAAAAAGATACCAAAATTAACAAAAAAACGATTAAATTACCGCGTGGAAATCGAGTAATTTTAACTATTTTCCATAGAAAATTTAATAGCATTAAAAATACCAAAATTATCAAGACAAAACTTGGTTGAATCTCAAAGGGCATTAGCCCCTCCCTCTCTTTTTAATTCGTGAAATAATTGGAATTCAGAAGATAAATTCTACAAAGCTAATTTACGCTTATTTTATTTTTTATTCTTAATTTATCTTGGTATCCTTGTGGATGCTTAAGGTACCATTCCCTTTTAAATGCTTCCTTTTTATTGGCAAAACTTTCAAAATAATACAACCTAAATGGTCTTCGTACCGAAGTATATTTTACCATCCCGAAATTATGTTCTTTTAATCTTTCTTTAGGGTTTTTACTTGTACATCCAATGTAAAATTGATTATCTTTTTTACTTTTTAAAAAATGAACATAATAAGTCATACCTACCACTCCGAGCCGAAGGCTTCCCTTGGGGAAAAGGGCCCCTTTGGGGCTGAGCTAATCGCCCCAGCAATAATTGGACTAGCTTATTATATCTAGATTTTTCGGTTTTTGCAATCTTCGTTTCCTCTTCTTAATCACAATTATCAAAATAATACCAAGAAGCACAATTAACGCCAATATCAGCAAAAACCAAGCCCGAAAAATTGGCACAAGTTTAATATTTTTGTTAAGGACTTGATCTTTAACCTCAAAAGGCGTAGTTTGATAACTTAAATAACCCGATTTAGTTACTTTCATATAATATTTACCATTAGGGACAAAGAAATAATATTCACCAGTCTTATCGGTAGTTATTGGGTTTTGTTGGTTAAACTCCTCGGCATTCCATTCATGCCATTTATTACCTTTTGAATAATAAAGGGTGATTTGGGCGCCATTAATTCTAACTTCTTGCTTTTCGCCAAATCCGAAAAATGATTTTTCTTGGTAAACATAACCGAAAGGATCAACGACGGTTTTAATTTTAACATCTTGAGTGGTGCCGTCTTTATAGATGATAATCACCGTAATATCATAAATTCCTTTTTGGGTCGGCATGGTAAAAATAGTCCGATAAAGATGCTGATCAGGAACCCGTTGCATTAAATATGAAGAACCAGCGATGGTGACCGCGATAACATTCACCTCTTTTGGAAAAATATCATCTCGCACCGTTATCATCAATTTTGATTCTTTGACTGCCTTCAACTGCTGCAAATTGTTTAGGTCAATTTTAAGGGGACCTTTATCAAAAACAATATAAAAGTTAAAATCGATAGTTTCTATTTTTTCTTTTTTAACCGGAGCCTTGATATTAGTCTGTGGGGTTGTTGGCAAAAGTAATCTTCCTTCTTCTTCAAGTAGGGTGAGTGTTGGCGCCGTCGGGACTGCCGAGGTTACTGCACCCGAAGCGAAATTACCAGTATAGTCATAGACAAAAGCCGTATAATAATAACGAATATCATTGGTTAAATTCTGGTCAACAAATAACGTCTCTTTGCCATTATAAACATTATCGCCGTCATTTGGATCTACTGGATAATAGTTGGTTCTTCTTTGTATTTTGACGCCCTTAAAATCAGCATCTGTGGGATTAACCCAAGTTAGAGTAATGTGGCGATCGCCGGCTGAGGTGGTTAGATTAGAAACATTGGCAGGGGGTAGCACATCAATCACTTTCACATTCATATTTAAAGATTGTGTATCAGCTGCCAAGGTCGTTTGCCAAAGCCAAAAAATTGTCAAAATAACTACCATAATTGATAAAAACTTGCTTCTTTTTTGCATTTTCCCCCCTTTATTTTCTAACTATTTTAAACTTTCTTTTTATTATATATGTGATGTTAATTAAAATTAGCAAACTTCCTAAAATTATTAAACCTATTTTCCATGGAAAAGCGAAGAATATTGCCTCAGCAGTTCTTGTGTTCCCTCCACCATCTTTCATTTCCAACCGAGCTTTATATTTGCCAAATAAAAAATTTGCTTTCCAACTCCCCTCAAATTGGCGAGTACTGCCTGGCAAAACCAGATGTTCGGGTAGCTGGACAGTCGCCGTTTCTTTACCTAACCAATTATAAATTTTTATTGTCCCACCAAGTTGATAATGGACCGTGCCGGTATTTTTAAATCTCACAAAAAGTTTAACCGGCCCCGAATTTACAAATTTCGGGGTTTTAAACTCCAAAATTTCCCCGGTTTTGGAAACTTGACCCGGCACTGAAACCAAAACTAAGGCTCCTACCCGACCCGATATTTCAAGTTGGGCCTGCCCTTTGGTCGATGTCGGCTCAGTTTTGAAAAAAATCGCGGCATAATGACCACCGGGTTCCCCGTTTGCGGGGACTGTAATTGTAAAAGGAATTTCTTTAGTTTCATTTGGACTCAAATAAAAATTATCAGCTGAAACCTCAATCCAACTTGCTAAAGTAGTTTTTCCTGATCCTTTTGGCAAAAACTTCGGTGTTCCTTGCTCGTCTTCCATAATAAAATCTTCTACCTCAAAATTAATTTTGGTTTGGTAATTTACCGGGTTAGTTAAGAAAATTTTATCAGTTTCGCTCCCTCCTTTTTTAATTTCAAAATTAAAGGTTAAAGGAGAAATTTTTAGGGAAAAAGGAGAAGCCGCTTGCGTAGAATTTGCACCAACGAAAAATAAAGCAATAATGACGAAAATAATTGATAATTTATAATATCTCATCTTAAATCCCCTAAAACAAAATTAAAATAAAAGTGCGGTCGCTGTAAACGTGACGTTGCCAGAATACGTACCAGGTTTTTGGGTATTCGGCACATCTAATTTATAGCCGATTCTGGTTTGATCGTTTAAGGTTGGGCTACTCGTTTTATTGTGAATTGTAGCTGTGACTTGGGGGATGCCGGCATAACGATTATTGATATCAGCTTCAGAAATTCCCAATCCCCACTTTGCCTCTTTATTAGTTGCCGAATAAACGCATATCCCCAAACCCGTTCCGCTCCATGGCGTTGGCGCATTAATCGTCCCTAAATAATCCATAATATATGTCATCAAATCGGTATGTCTTAAACTTGAATTGTTGCCGACAATATCATCATGAATTTTCAAATCATAACCGTTAGGCGCATTGGTGGTCACGGTTGAAATGGAAGTTGAAGTTTTGGGTGTCCCAGGAGCTAAACTGCCAAAATCTAGACTGTTAGAATCAAGATTTAAGGACAGTGATAGGGCGGTTACTTGATATAGATTTGAATAATCATCATTATCAGCATTGCTAAGATCGTCTACTGCATAAAGTTCAACGTTGTAATTAGTATCTTTGAGAGAAAAATTATTATTAAATTTTATTTTGAAATCCAATGTCCACTGATTGTCAACCGCATTTGAATCAGCCGCGATTGAGGTGATGATGGCAGTATCTTGCACATCGGTTATTTCAGTAAAAGTGTCTGTAGCTTCGGTCCAGCGCAATTTCAAAGAATCATAAGGCTGGGTGTTATCCGAAGAATTTGCAAAACGAATCTCGACATAATCAATGTTACCCACTCCGGCCAATTCTGTCACTTTTGCTTGAAAATTCCAAGAAGTAGTATCATCGGCCACAGCGCTGTTTCCGACCCCAGCATAAGGATTAGTAAAGGTTAAGGAATCATTGGTTGGAGGACTGGCATCAAGACCATAATCTCGTTCATTTTCACCGTTGCCGCCATAAGAAACCCAGGAAGAATATTCATCTTGATCATCTTTGGCTCGGGCTTGCCAGTGGTATTGGGTATTATCAGTTTGAGTAGAAATAGTGACATTAGCGGTTGAGCCAGAAGCCACCAAATCACCGCAAGCATCTTCGGTACCACTAAAACCTGTTCCAAGCGGGTCTTTTTCGACACACAATCTAATTTGATCGTTGTTGGGATCAGTGACCGTGGCAGTATATTTGACTGAAGTTTCATTGGTCCAGCCGCCGGTGGAAATTACGGTATTATCGGTTTTTAGCTGGACTAAATTAGCCGGGTTATTAGGCGGATTATTGCCTAAAGTGGTGAGGCCAGCAATCGCCACTACAGTATCAGGACTGACAATTCCGGAAGAAACTACCACGTCGGTTGAAGGATTTGTAATTTCTATCTCCATGATCTGGCCATTTTCAGTGCCAGCCCCTACATCCAAAACCGGATATACGCAGATTTGGGACGTGCCTACCGCCATTGTTCCAGTCACGGTCGCTTTTTCCGAGGCATTAAAATTAGCCGCCGTGCCAAAAAGTGTTTCATTCCCATTATAATTACAAATATCGGCAGTTTCATAATAAAGGTCTAAATTAGCCAGATTAGCATTGGCAGAGACTGAACCTGTTTCAGAAATAGTAATTGAAGTAATATTAGCGGTGCTAGCATCCCGAATAAAAGTAAAAGCGCCGCCGACATAATTATTGGAGGAAGGAATATCCATATCGGCAGTTTGAGTGCCAGTGGTACCAACCGTCACTATTCGCTCAACCTCACTCCAACGTATGCTCATAAAGGCAAAATCCCAGCCCATTGCCGTTTGGGTGCCTAAAGTACTGGCGGTAGTTCTCAAACGCATATTAGAAAGATCGTTATTAAAACCCCAAGCGTTATTATTCGTGGCATTATGAAAACCTTCAGAATAAGTATAGGTAGTAAGGGCATTGGTGGTGCCGACCGCTAACCAGCCGCCTGATACCCCAAGTAAACCGCTGTAATCAAAAACATTAGGCTGGACTGTCAGTAAAGTTGAATTAGAACGATAACGCGCCGCATATCGAATACCGGTCACAAAAGTATTATTAGTGGGTGTGATGTTAAAATTGATATTCGCGGCCCCATTTTGAGCAACATTATATAGACCTGGTGCATAATCATTCGCGTAAAAACTGGCGGCAGTGGTGGCAGTATTTACGCCATAAACAGCAGGACTGGCTAAAGAAGCATCGAGGTTTTGGGTGTTTAAAGCGCTTGAACCGTCAGTTGAGCCAAAAGAGATTTGGGCATTCCCCGCATCAGAAATCACACTGCCCAGGGTGGCATAAATATAATCGACAGAAAAAGTGCCGGCTTGGGTGGTAGAGGTATAAAAACCAATCCGGATATTGCCGCCTTGGATATAATCATCGAGGTTTGCAATGGGCGCTTTGGCAAACTGATAGGCAGTATCTGCCGTATTGACAAGAGCAGTTGAGGATAAATCTTCCCAGTTCAAATTAGTAAAATTATATATCTTAAGTTTGTAGGTAAGGCTAGCGGTGGAAGTCATACCCTCGTAATAGACCAAAATTGCATTTGCGCCAGTATAAGTAGCGACATTGCCAAAAGTTAAATAATAATCAAAAGAGGCACCTGAAGGATTGACATAAGCCAACTTCTGATCATCTGAACCGCCAGTGGAAATAGCGCTGCCAGCCGCCGGGTGGGTAAATTTGTAATTATTATTAAGACTGCCAAAGATAGTATTTAGGGCACCATTTGAGAGGGCTCGTTTTTCAATTCGCCAATCAGAACCGTCACCCCCAACCACATACATATCATTTGAGTCTTTAACAATGCCATAAGACCGATATGTGGCTACATCACCGGTGATCACCCCGTTGGTGCCAAAACCTAAATCTGGAGCACCGTCTGAGAGGGCTCGTTTTTCAATTCGCCAGTCATATCCAGCCGCCCATTGATCTCCGGTAACATACATATAATTTGAATCAATAGTAATATCATATGGAGTATTACTGGATGGATCACCTGAAATAACACCATTATTGCCAAAACTTAAGTCCAAACTACCATCAAGTAAAGCTCTTTTTTCAATGCGCCAATCAGGGGTTGGGATATTTCCAACGACATACATATACGTGTCATTAATGGCAAGATTATTAGCCGCGAAACCTGCCGGGTCACCGGTGATTACACCTTGATCGCCAAAACCTAAATCTAAATCACCATTTGAAAGAGCCCTTTTTTCAATGCGCCAATCTGCCGTTTCATCTCTCCCGGTAATATACATAAAATTATTATCAATAATAATTGCTAATGCTGCATAACTTAAAGGATCGCAAGTGATAATACCATTATTCCCAAAACTTAAATCTAAGCTGCCATCAGATAAATAACGTTTCTCAATTCGCCAGTCAGGAGTGTCATCAGTTCCAACTATGTACATATAAGTTGAGTCAACATCAATGGCGTAAGCATAAGAACTACTTGAATCACCTAAAATTACACCATTTGTGCCGAAGCTCATATCTAAGCTACCATCAGACAAACGACGTTTTTCAACTCGTATTTTGTCCTCAGTTGTCCAATTACTACCTACGATATACATATAAGTCGAGTCAATAGTAATGGCTTCAGCATAATTACTTGCTCCCGGGCTTGAAACAACACCATTATTACCAAAACCAACATCTAGGGTGCCATCGGATAACTTTCTTTTTTCAACCCGCCAATCAAAAGATTCATTGTTTCCAAACACATACATATAGGTATCATCTTTGGCAACATCAGTGGCTTCATAGCCATCAGCAGCACTAGTAATTACCCCATCTCCACCCGCCAAGACTGTCTGGTCTTTAGCCCAATAAACAGGATCCGTGGCAACCTCAAGTTGGAATCGGTCAACAGATTGGGTGTAGGCCGTGCCAGTATATTCGGAATAGATTCTTAATTGAACTCGTTTGTTGGCATCACTGGTGATAAAGTTTGATAAGGGAGTACTTGAACCCCAAAAACCGTCGAAGATGGAGAAATAATAAGTTGATTCGGTGGTGCTGGTTAATAGGGCGCCTCGATCATTTAGGGTCCGCCAGAAACCAGCGGTATTATCATATATTTGGACATAATAAGTTAAGGCCGCGTTGGAAACCATGCCCTCATAAGTGATAATCATTTTGTTGGCATTGTTGAGTTTAACACCATCGATGCTGACTCGCACATCTAAACCCGAAGCTGAATTTTGGTTTTGCCAGTAACCATTATCAGACGCTAAAGTCCCGCGCCAGCTGCCATAATTAGTTGATGACAACGCCATGCCTATCCCAACTTCTAAAGAACCGCCTGTACCGGTGAATTGATGAGAACCCGAAGGGTGATCTTCTTCGGTTGTCCAAGCAAAAGTGACGAAAGCAAAATCCCAGCGGTAAGTGACCAAATTAGCATCAGTGCTGGCGGTGGTTCTGATTTTCATGTTCATTTTGTTAGTTGAGGTATTGATAAAATCTTCGGGATTTGTGGTTTGCCGATAGTAATTTATAGAATAAGTGGAAGAGTTATTGCTGACAGCGCCCGGATCAACCCAACCGCCGGTTGTTCCCAAAGCTCCGCCATAATCTTTAAAAGCGTATTCAATCGTGTTTGCGGCTGAATTAGACAAATACCTTGCCACAGACCTGGTGTTAGTCACTTTAGCGTTGGCGGGCATTGTCACCGGAAAGGAGATATTAGCGGCGCCGTTATCATTTGTGCTGTAGGTTCCTGACCAGTCGCCAAAATAAGGATTAGTGGCAGTTGTCGCGGTGGTGACTCCCCAATAATTTTCGGCGCCTGCTCCTAAGCTTGTATCCAAGCTTTGCGTCCCGGTGGCGGCGGTACCGCCCGCTTCTGTGCCAAAAGATATTTCCGAATTAGCGGCATTGTCAATCACTGAACCCGGCATCAGATAAAGATAATCAATACTAAAGCTCCCAGCTGTGGTGGAAGGTGTGTAAAAACCAATCCGAATATTCCCGCCCGAAATGTAGTCATCGAGATTTGCAATCGGAGCCTTGGCAAACTGGTAGGCTGTATCAGTGGTGTTAGCAAAAACCGTGGCTGATAAATCCTCCCAGCCGGGGGTAGTAAAATTATAGATTTTAATTTTGTAGGTTAAACCTGCCGCTGAGGTTTTACCTTCATAATAAACAAAAAGGGCATTAGCACCGGTATAGGTGGCAACATTGCCGAAAGTCAGATAAAAGTCAAACGATTGACCAGAGATATTCTGAACAGCTAGGTATTGATCATCCGAACCGCCCGAAGAAATTGCTGTCGTGGCAATTGGATGAGTGGCTTTGTAAGTATTATAATCAACATTGCCAAAACCTGAGCCAGAAGATGTATCTAAGGCACCGTCAGAAAGAGCTCTTTTGTCAATGTGCCAGTTACCCACCCAATCAGAACCTGCCGTATATATTTTGCTGGCATCAATAGTAATGGCAAAAGCAACAAAACTGGTTACATCGCCGGTGACGACACCGTTGGTGCCAAAAACATTATCCGGAGTACCGTCGGATAAGTTGCGTTTTTCAATGCGCCATTTAGTATTTTCATCGCGTCCCGCTACATACATATAGGTAGCATCAATGGCAATGGCATAAGCCCTGTTGCTCGCCGGGTCGCCGGTGACGACACCGTTGGTGCCAAAACCATTATCCGGAGTACCGTCGGATAAGTTGCGTTTTTCAATGCGCCAATTAAAAGTGTCATCAAAACCTGCTATATACATAAAACCGGCAGCTACAGCAATCCCCCCCAGATCATTGCTTGCTGGGTCGCAAGCGATTACGCCATTGGTGCCAAAACCTAAATCTAAACTGCCGTCGGATAAGCTGCGTTTTTCAATGCGCCAATTAGGAGCGCCGGTTATTCCCGCCACATACATAAAATTAGTGTCAATGGCAATAGCTTGAGCATAATCGCCATCCGAATCGCTGGTAATGACGCCATTATTGCCAAAACCTAAATCTAAACTGCCATTAGACAAGCTGCGTTTTTCAATGCGCCAATTAGGAGTGCTATCCCACCCAGCCACATACATATAGGTAGAATCAATGGCAATGGTCGAAATTCCATTACTAGACGATGCTCCAGTAACCACGCCATTGGTGCCAAAACCTACATCTAAACTGCCATCAGACAATCTGCGTTTTTCAATGCGCAAATCAGGAGTACTATCACCCCCTGCAACGTACATAAAGTTAGCATCAATAGCAATGGCATAAGCCCAGTTGCTTGCCGAAGCGCCGGTGGCTACGCCATTGGTGCCAAAACCAGTATCCAAACTGCCGCTTATTAAACTTCTTTTTTCAACTCGCCAGTCAGGAGTGCTATCATTACCTACCACATACATATAGCTGGTATCCTTCGCCATAGCGCGAATGCTATCACTAGCGACAACGCCATCCATAATCCCATCACTGCCGCTTGATAAATTAAAATTACTTGGCCAATAAACCGGATCAGTCGCGACTTCGGCCTGCACACGGTCTATTGCTAAGGTAAATCCAACAATGTTCGTCGTCGAATAAAATCTAATCTGAACCCGTTTATTGGCATCGTTGGTGATAAAATTACTCAAAGGCGCGTTAACAGAACCCCCGCCATCATTCCAGTAACCGTTGAAAATTGAAAAATAATATGGACTAGTTTCGGTGGTATTATTTAAAGCTACTTCTCGGTCATTTAAAGTTCGCCAAACCGAACTTACATTGTCATAAATTTGGACAAAATAATAAGCTGAGGCATATGAGACTGAGCCTTCATAAGTAATCATCATTTTGTTGCCGGAGTTTAAGTCAATATTATCAAGGCTGATTCTAGCATCAAGTCCGGCGGTAGGGTCATTTTTAATTACCCATCTATTATCATCTGAAGCTAAGGCGGCCCGCCAAGAACCAACATTTTGCACCGCATCTTGAGGATCGATATCTGAACCTAAAGTAATACTGCTATTGGTTGGGGTGAGTTGAAAATTATAATGGGCGTTGGCTGAATTTTCATACCAACGCAAAGAGGCAAAAGCAAAATCCCAATTGGTGGTTAACTGGGTACCTCGGGTACTGGCAGTCGGTTTTAATTTTAAATTCAAGGTATTTTCGAAAGTATTGAGATAATTTTCATTATTTCTAAAAGTGGTGCCATTCCAGCCTTCGGTATATGTATATGTTGAATCGGAACTATTGGTTGTACCAGCTGCTAACCAACCGCCAACAGTGCCGATTAATCCCGAATAATCTTGTTGATACCCTTGCCAAGTCAAACTGGTGGAAGCAGTTAACATCCGAAAAGCATATCTGATACCAGTGGTGGGGGTATTATTCCCTAAAGTAGTTGAAAAATCAATTAAAGCGGTGGCTTGCTGATTGACACTATATTGTCCTGCCCAATCTGAAGCATAAGGATTTGCACCGGTATTTGAAGTATTTATCTGCCAGGTAGAAGGCGAGGTTGAACTTGTATCTATGGATTGGCTATTTAATGATGAAGAGCCGCCATTGGTGGCGCCAAAAGTTAATTCAGAATTGCCAGCATCGGAAATCACGCTACCCAGGGTGGCATAAACGTAATCAACAGAAAAAGTACCAGCTTGAGTGGTATTGGTGTAAAAACCAATCCTGATATTGCCATCAGAGATGTAATCATCAAGATTGGCAATGGGAGCTTTGGCAAATTGATATGCAGTATCTGAAGTATTAGCAAAAACAGTGCTAGATAAATCTTCCCAGCCTGGAGTGGTAAAATTATAGATTTTAATTTTATAGGTTAAACTGGCAGTAGAGGTGTTGCCTTCATAATAGACCAGAATCGCATTCGCACCAGTGTATTTAGTCACATTGCCAAAGGTGAGATAATAATCAAAAGAGGCACCTGAAGGATTGGCAAAAGTCATCCTTTGGTCATCTGAACCGCCAGTAGAGATGGCGCTGCCAGCCGCCGGATGAGTAAATTTGTAATTATTATTAAGACTTCCATAAATTGTATTTAAAGAGCTGTCAGATAAACTTCTTTTTTCAACCCGCCACTGCCAATCGGCTGCGTATTCACTACCGGCGATGTACATATCATTTGCATCAATCACGATACCAAAAGCGTAGTCACTCGCTGAGGCACTAGTCGCAACACCGTTAGTACCAAAACCTAAATCATAACTGCCATCAGATAAGAGGCGTTTTTCAGTTCGCCAGTCCGGGGTAGTGTTGGACCCTGTCAAATACATATATTGGTCGTCAATGGCAATATCTTGGGCGACAACACTTGCGGCGTCGCTAGTTTTCACCCCATTTAAACCAAAAGTCAAATCCAAACTGCCATCAGAAAGCAATCTATTTTCAATACGAATATCCGGCGTTTCATCTTGACCCACCACATACATTTGAGTCGCGTCAATCGCAATTGCAAAAGCATATTTACTGGCGGCGTCACTAGTTTTCACCCCATTAATGCCAAAAGTTACATCCGGGTCGCCGTCAGATAAATAACGTTTCTCGATTCGCCAGTCCGGAGTGTCATCAGCTCCTACCACATACATAAACTCATTATCTATGGCTATATCTTCAGCGATATTGCTTGATGGATCGCCAGTGATCACACCATTGGTACCAAAACCTGCATCTAATGTGCCATTAGTTAATGATCTTTTTTCAATGCGTAAATTATTTGAATCGTCGTATCCAATCACATACATATTACTATTATCAATGACAATACTTGTAGCCATATTACTATCGGGATCACCGGTAATAACACCGTTAGTCCCAAAACCTAAATCTAGATTACCATCAATAAGGTTTCTTTTTTCGTAATAAAAATTACTTGGAAATCCACCAGTATTCCCGACAATATACATATAAGTTGCGTCAATCGCAAGCGCAGTCGCATTATTGCTCGATATTGTACCAATAACCAAACCATTATTGCCAAAATCATTGACTAAACTTCCGTCAGAAATTCTTCTTTTTTCTATGCACCAATCATTTCCGCAATATCCTACTGCATACGTATAAGAGGAATCTTTAGTAATATCAAAGGCTCTGGCATTAGTTCCGGTACTAGTCACTGCCCCATCTCCACCCGCTAAAACTGTCTGGTCTTTAGCCCAGTAAATTGGGTCAGTGGCTACTTCAAGTTGAAGTCGGTCTATAGATTGAGTATAGGCAGTACCCTTATATTCAGAATAGATTCTTAGTTGAACCCGTTTGTTGGCATCACTGGTGATAAAGTTTGATAAGGGAGTGTCTGCTCCCCAGAAACCATTAAAGATCGAGAAATAATAGCTTGATTCCGTAATACTGGTGAGGGCTGCTCCTCGGTCATTTAAGGTTCGCCATAAAGAGTTGGTATTATCATAGATTTGCACATAATATACTAAAGCCGCGTTTGAAACCATGCCTTCATAAGTAATAATCATTTTGTTGGCATTGTTGAGTTTAACACCATCGATGTTGACCCGAACATCCAAACCAGAAGCTGAATTTTGGTTTTGCCAGTAATAATTTTCAGAATTTAATGTGCCGGAATATGATGCGGTATTTGTCGCGCCAACTGCAACCGCTGTCCCGGTTTGGAGAGACCCAGATGTGGCTACATATTGGGGATTATCGGCCGCGACAGTGTCATCAGCAAGCCATCGAATCGCAATTAAAGCAAAATCCCAGTCCCTCGTTACGCTTCCGGTAGCAGTGCTGGCTGAGGTTCGCATGCGTATATTCGCAAGATCGCTTTCAGTATTAATAAAATCTTCTGATGAAGTTGAAAGAGTATAAGCGGCTGGTTCTAAAGTGGAATAAGTCGTTAATGCATTTGAAGCTGAAACATCAACCCAACCCCCGGGTGCGGCATAGCCTGTCCCGACCACAGAGGTATTAATCCCAGACATATCTTTTAGGCTTGGCATCATCGTGTTGGTGGTCACATTTGAACGAAATCTAGCCGTGTATTTAATCCCAGTCACCGCGGTACTGTCTGGAATGGTAATTGGCACCGAAAGATTAGCAGACGCCGAATAATTAGTTCCCCAGGTTCCAGCGTAATCTCCCGGGTAATAACCAGCGGCGGCGGTAGTCGCTGTGGTCTGCTGCCAAGTACTCTCGGCGCTTGAAGTATCAATCGTTCGAGTATTTGAACAATTTGTCCCGCCAGCTTCTGTGCCAAAAGAAACCTGACACAAACCTTGGTCAGTATTAGTTGAGCCGACAGTGATATAAACCCGGTCTGCGCTTAAGGTGTAGGTATTGCCAGTAGCGGTATAAATCCTAATTCTGGCTTCATTAGCAGAAATATAATCTGCAAGTGTGACATTATTTTTAGCAAAATAATAACTTGTTTCAGTAGTATTGGCAAGCAGGGTGGTGTTTAAATTTTCCCAGCTTAAACCGGTAAAATTATAAATTTGAAGCTGATAAGTTAGGGCCGCGTTTGAAACTGAGCCTTGAAAATCAACAAAGATAGTATTAGCGCTAGGGTATGTTTGGATTCCGGTGTATGAAAGATAAAAATCCAAAGGCGTTCCGGCTTGATTTGCGGCAACCATTCTTTGGTCATCGGCATAATTAGTCCAGGTATAATCATTGGTAATTGCCCCTGTCCAGCCATTTAATTTAGTTAAAGAGTTTGTGTAATAAACCGGATCAATGCCAACTTCAACTTGCAGCCGGTCCCAATAATGAATTCTGCCGCCAGTTACGGCCGAATAAACTCGAATAGAGACTCTCTTATTGGCATCTCCGGTCACAAAACGAGACAAGGGCGTATTAACCGGATTTCCGCCTGATTGCCAAAAACCATTATAGATTTCAAAAGTATAAGTTGAGTCACTGGTATTAGTAAAAGCAGTGCCGCGCCAATTTAAAGTCCGCCAAACAAAATCAGTGTTATCATAAATCTCAACCGTATAATTTCCGGCGGCATCACTGGCGTAACCTTCATAAGTGATAAACATTTTGTTAGCGCCCTGAAGCTGAACCCCATCAATATAGGTCCGTTTATCTAAACCTGCGGCAGGATCATATTTTGTCAGCCAGCGGACATCATCGCTAGACATTAATGCCCGATATGAAGGCGTGTTGGCAATTGCATCTTGGGTATTATATTCACTCCCGGTAATAACACTTCCCCCCGAAGGCGTCCATTGATAGCCGGCGACTGCTTTTTGGGGACTGTCGGGTTCAAGGCCAAATGAATTGAGAATAAAGGAAAAAATAATGAGAATAATTGCAATTTTTGTCAGTCCACGGATTTGCTCTTTTTCTCGTGTTCGGAAATAGACAAAAATGTATTTTTCCCAATAAATACTTATTATTTTATACAATTTTGAAAGATTATTTAGACAAATTAAGATAATTTTCCAAAATAATTTAGAATATTTTATAATTAGAACTCTTGTTTTTGGATACCAAAAAACAAAAATACCTAAAAATGCCAAAATTATCAAGATAAAACTTGGTTGAATCTCAAAGGGCATTATAACCCCTCCCTCTCTTTTTAATTCATGAAATAATTGGAATTCAGCAGATAAATTCTACATTATAAACTCAGCCTTTATAACTTGGCGTAAATACCGTAAGCAGCCAAGGCAATACCAATCAGCAACCATTGAGTTGAAGCTAACCATAAATCATAATTTAGTGAACCAATGAAAGCTAAAATGATGGCTAATCCAGACAAAACAACCAAAACTCCCGCAATTTGTTTCTTTTTCATCTACCTCCTTATATAATTATTAATTTAAGCTAATAATGCGGCGATAACGCCAATTAAGAAAATTCCATCAAAAACACCGGCGCCACCAATGGAAAGGACATAGCCGCCCATTTTGCTAATTTTATTTAAGTTTAGCAAATCTGCACCCACCAAGGTTCCGATCACTCCAGAGATATAGGCCACGGCGGCCGGATTTTGATTATGGGCGAGCAACATCGCTAAAACCGCTGCCACAATCGGCGGGATAAACGCGGGCATGGCGATCCCAATTCCTGGAACTGGCCTGGCTAAAAATTTGGTTAAAATCGTAATAATAGTGGTGGCAATTATGACTGGCACAATTGGGGCAAATTTGAATAAATAAATTGAAATTAAAATCGGGACAATGGCGCCGCCGACATTTATGGCAATGATTTGCTCTCTCATTCGTGGTGGATAATAAAAAAACATTGACATTAAGGGTGGTAATTCATCTTTTTGGGTAATTTTTCGTTTTGAAATCGGAATATTAATTAAACCGCCCAGTAATGAAAGGATAAAAACGGCAAAAATAAGATTGGCGGGAATTCCCAATTTGACAAAAGCTAATTCAGAAATATGATAATTTAACACCAAAAAAAGGAACGGGATAGCGAGGATTAATAGCAGGATAAATGATAATGGAAACACAATGACCTCAAATTTATATTTTTTTGGTTAACCACAAAATGGCGGCGGCGCAAATTGATATAACCGCGCAGGTAATAACCGGAAAATAAAAGGTAAAATTTTCACGAGTATAAAAGGTATCTCCTGGAAAATGAGGTAGCCACTGAAAAATGGAGAATAAAAAACCCAAAACAGCAAAGATTACAGCACTGACAATGATGATCCTAATAATAACAATCATTAATACCTTTATACTTCGAATCAATTATTAGTCCCTATACCTATTATAATATATAATTTAATAAAGTTTGCAAGCATAGTTTTCAACAATATTTAAGCACGCCTTGGATTACGCCTTGAATTCTGAGTTCATCGGGGAAAACTACAATTGGCTCAAAATTTTCATTGATTGGCTGTAAAACAATATGGTCTTCGCGGGGTAAATACTTTTTGACGGTCGTTTCCGCACCTAAAAGAGCGACAATGGTTTGACCTGGCTCAGCGGTATATTGTTTTTTAACAATCACAATATCGCCATCATCAATTTTTGGGCTCATTGAATTGCCTCGTACTTTGAGCAGAAAAACATCGTTTGAGGGGGCTTTAAAAAATCTCGTGGAAATCGAAATCCAATCTAAAATATTTTCTTCAGAAAAAATCGCTTCCCCACCAGCAGTCCAACCAACCAAGGGCACTCGCACTAAATCTCGAAAAGGATTTTTGGGATCATTTTTGGTGAGAATAATATTTCTTTTCGCTTCGCCAGTTCTTTTGATCAGACCTGATTTTTCCAATTGCTCAATGTGATGAGAAATGGTTCTGGGCGATTTGGCGCCAATTTCCATCATTAATTCTCGGATGGTCGGCGCTTCACCATACTCTTCGAGGGCCAAACGAATTAGTTCTAAAATTTTCTTTTGATTTTTAGTAATGGTTTTGGGCATTTTAAACCTCCTTTGCCCTCTTTTGACGGAGAAATCATAATTTCTAATATCTAATTTCTAAACAAATTTTAAATTCTAATTTTTCAAATTCTAAACTCGTTTATGATTTGCGATTTTGTGATTTAGAAATTGTTTCGGATTTAGTGCTTCGGATTTGATTTACTTTGATAATTCTATGGGCGAGTTTAAGAAGGAGGGGCAACCTTAAACTCGCCGACTAAATTATCAAAATTAAAAGTTATACACAATGTTATACATCTATTTTTAGTATAATCCTATGACAAATCTTGTCAAGAATTGACTTTTTTGAACAATCATTGTTTTAAATTATAATAATTTGACAAATCTGTTATAATATAGTTGAAAGGAATTATTTTGAACTATTTTGGAATTGTTAAAAAAGCATTTCTAATTACTACCAAAAACAAATTTTTGTGGATCTTGGGAATTTTGGCGGCTTTGACTCAATCTGGCTCGAATTTTAATTTCGGTAATTTTAGCTCTGCAGATTATAATGAATTTAAAAAAATCTGGGAAAACAATGGCAATACCGCGCCCACATATCCCACTACCACGGCGCAAAACATAAAAGAGCGTGTTTTAGGCAATAAAATTAGCCTAAATAATACTGATACCTTAACAGGGATCAGCAATTGGCTTGAAGCGCATTGGTTAACGATTATTATTATTTTGGCAATAATTATTTTAATTACGATCGCGGTTATAGTCATTTCGCGCGTGGCTCAGGCTGGTTTGGTTTGGGGCGTAAAAGAAATAGAGCACGACCACAAAAGTGATTTTGCGAGTTGCATAAAAAAAGGTTACCATGTTTTTTGGCAAGTAATATTTTTAGATTTATTTTTAGCTTTAATGGGGCTGGCTTTAATTTTTTTGGTAGGTTTACCGGTAATTTTCTCGTTTATAGTAAATATTTATGCGATTGGTATTATTTGGATGGTAATTGTCATTTTGCCAATGATTTTAGCGATGATTATTTTGGATATTATTCGACAATACGGCCTACGAATGATCGTGATTGATAAAATATCAGCTTCCGAGGCGCTTGGTAAAGCTTTTGGAGCAATTCGGGTTAAACTAAAAGAAACTAGCCTAATTTGGCTAATTTCTGTTATCTTGGGCTTAATTGTGGGGATAATAATTGGAATTTGCTTTTTGATAATTGGCGGATTATTTGCCGGGATTGGGGTGGCGTTATATTTTATTTTTGGCACTACCGCAACTATCATCTACGCAATTTGTGCTTTTGTGCTCTTACTGTTAGTGATGGCCGTGATTTCAGGTCCTACAAATGCTTTTATTTCTTCGTATTGGACGCTCGCCTATTTAGAACTTAATAAAACGTGTTAAGTTTGCCACTTGAGTTGTTGCTGATATGATTCGTGGGGTTTAAATTTTCTCACCATCGTTCGCCAATTTCCCCCCATTATAATCATTTTTAATGGGTCAGCAGTGCCCATTTTTTGATTTGCTAATTCTGATAAATAACCAATTTCTTGCGGATTATAACCCATTAAAATCGTGCCCATCACATCAGCGGCCATGGCATCAAGACTTGCTATGGCGGTTTTAAATTCAACTTTTTCGCCCTCAACTGGCCCATTCCCCTCCATTCCCCAAAAACCATCTAAAACAGATAGGCTTGGCCAAACTTTTTTGGCAATTTTAGCGATTGATAAATTAATCGCTTTGGGACCGGCATGCAATTTAGACCGATCTTTTCGCCTAATCGCACCAACCGCGACATTTTTAATTCCCAAAGTGACAATCACCGAATCGTGTGTTTTCATCGGGCATACAGAAATAATAAAATCTGATTTTGCTAAGGTTTTAGCCAAACCAATTTCTGATTTTGGCGATAATCTGCCATCATAAATTTTAAAATCGACAAAATCATCATCATTTAAATCGCGGAGTTCCACATTGTATTTGTCGGCTAAATCTTCATAATCATATTCAAAATAGGCTCGATCGGTTTCTCCCACGGTAGTACTTTCCGCAATTATGATTTTTTTAGAATAAAACTGGCGTAAAAACATTAAAACAGCTTCCACGGCTTCCGCTTGTGTGTTAGCTAAATTATGTTTAATAAAACCTAAATTAGGCTTTATGACAACTCGTCTTTTGCGAGCGATTTTTTCGCGCAAATCATCAGCCAAAGGCTTTAAGGCCGCCAGAATATTGTCCTGACGATTTGAGCCTCTTGAAATGCCGACTTTTGAGGACAATTTCCCTCCAGAATATTATTTTTTTAGTTCTAATTTACGCTTGAGACGATCTAAAATCTCTTCTTGTTCGACAATTTCTTGAACACCTTCGCGCATGTCGCGAATAATGGCGGTGCCATCCATCACTTCACGCTGACCAATAATGACAGTAATAGGCACTTCAAGTTGATCCGCGACTCTGAGCTGAGATTTGAGAGTATTTTTTGACAAAGCGGCACGAGCGATTATATTTTCATGCTGTAAAATTTCCAAAATTGCGATCGCTTTTTTCTTGGCTTTTTCGCCTAATTGAGCAATAAAAATTTGGGGCTTTTCGGCTTCTTCGAGCTTAATATGGCGTTCTTTTAATAATTCAATGATTCTTTCGACACCAAAAGCCACCCCAATCGCAGGAGTGGGTCTTTCGCCATAGATTTGGATTAAATCGTCATATCTTCCCCCACCAGCCAAGGAATTTTGTCGCTTATTGTCTGATTTCATCACCATTTCAAAAACTGTCCGAGCATAATAATCCAAACCTCGAACTAAGGTCGGTTCCAAATCATAAGGGATTTCAGATTCATCTAAAAATTCTAAAACTTGTTTAAAATGATCCTTGCAGGCTTCACAAAGATGGTCAATAATCGGTGGGGTAGTTTTGCCAATTTTTTGGCAGGTTTCATTTTTACAGTCTAAAATTCGAAAAGGATTTTGTTCAAGCCGAGACTTGCAATCTTCGCAGAGAGCGGCTTTTTTCTTGCTGAAAAAATCTTTTAAATAATCTTTCAAATTCGGCCGACAAGTACTGCAACCAATACTATTGATTAAAATGACCACTTCTTCTAAGCGTAAAGCTTTTGCCAATGAGTGCATTAAAGAAATCATGCGCGCATCAGTAGCTGGATCGGCCGCACCAATTTGTTCAAAACCAAATTGATAAAATTGCCTGAGTCGCCCTTTTTGAGGCCGATTGTACCTAAAAACCGGTCCAAAATAATATAATTGAACAGGCTGTGGTAAGTTTTTCATGCCATGCTCAATAAAAGCCCTAATTACTCCTGGTGTATATTCAGGTCGCAAAATTAAACGTTCTTTTTCGGCTTTATCTTCGTTTTCATCTTTAATCAACCTTTTGACTTCATACATTTCTTTTTGAACAATCTCTGAGCCTTCGCCAGTGCCTTTTTTGTATAACGATTCATATTCAAATAACGGCGTCTCAATTTTTTCATAGCCATTAATCTCTGCTTGCTTGTCTAGAGTTCGCTCAATAAATTGATAGTACTTTTGATCATCAGGAAGAATGTCTTTGCAGCCTCTGGGGGCTTGAAAGAGCATAATGCCTCGCTTTCCTAATTAATTAAAATAAATAAAATTTAATTCATTTAGCCTTATTTTAAACGTTTTTTTATCTGAAATCAAGTCTAAAATTTTTAAATTAGGCCTTTGTTCTTAAGATAAGTTCGAATTTTTGAGCGAGCTTGCGTAGTTTTAACTAATTTTAACCAATCTGGCCTCGGAGTTGAATTTTTAGCGGTGATTATTTCAATCATATCACCATTTTTTAATTTGTAATCCAGAGAAGCCATTTTCCCATTGACTTTTGCACCCCGACAAGTACCACCAATTTCCGTGTGCACAGAATAGGCAAAATCGATCGGGGTGGCGCTTTGGGGCAAATTTCTGACATCGCCTTCAGGAGTAAAGACAAAAATTCGATCTGAGAAAAAATCCATTTTTAAGACTTTTTTGAATTCTTGGGGATTATTTAATTTTTCCTGCCAGCGCGCCAAATCAGCAATCCAAGCAATTTCTTTTTTCGGCGCAAAAATCCCCCTTTTTTCAATTTCGTTTTTTTCGCCAGTATTATTGGTATAATGCCAATGCGCGGCGACGCCTTTTTCAGCATGATCGTGCATATTAATGGTTCTAATTTGAATTTCACAAATTCGGCCCTTGAGCGCAAAAACCGTCGTATGCAAACTTTGGTAACCGTTGGGCTTTGGCATGGCAATGTAATCTTTAATATAGCCTGGCAAGGGTTTGAAAAATTGATGAATCTCGCCTAAAATTTCGTAACAATCAGAAACAGTTTTACAGATTATCCGAATCGCGATGAGATCATAAATTTTAGACATATTTTGGTTATGTTTTTTAAGTTTTTTAAAAAGGCTATACAGGTGTTTTGCCCGCCCATTTATATTGGTAAATTTAATGCCTCGTTTTTTGAGTTCTGATTTTATTTTAGAAATGACGAGATCGACATATATTTCATTTTCTAGCCTTCTGACACCGACTAAACTTTTAACAGTTTTATAATCTTCAGGATATACATAAGGAAAGGCTAAATCTTCGAGTTCGCCCTTAATTTCACCAATTCCGAGTCGATGGGCGATTGGCGCGTATATTTCTAAAGTTTCCCTGGCGATTCTGGTGGCTTTTGAAGCTGGCAAGGCATACAAAGTTCGCATATTATGGAGCCTATCTGCCAATTTGATAAAAATGACACGTAAATCTTCGGACATGGCGATAAACATTTTGCGTAAGTTTTCAAGTTGACTTTTTTCACGCGGATTTAAATTATTTTCGACATAATCTGATTTTAACCTTACTTTTGAAACCCGGGTCACGCCAGCCACTAAAACCGCCACATCTTTGCCAAATTCTTTTTCAATCTGCGTTAAATTTATTCCAGCATCTTCAACAGTATCATGTAATAATCCAGCCTCGATTGTGGGAGCATCCAAACCAAGCTCGGCTAAGGTTTTTGCCAGCTGTAAAGGATGTTGGATATAATCTTCCCCACTTTTTCGTTTTTGCCCAAAATGCGCGTGGTCACTAAATAAATAAGCTTTTTTAATTAATTCTAAATCTGTCTTGCTTTGGTATTTGGCACAAATTTTGAGAACTTCATCAATTTTAATATTCATTTGCTAAATTATCTCACGTTTTAAATTATTTGGCAAGATTTCAATTTGACAAATAAACAAAAAATGGGTATATTATTAACATTCTGATATTCTTGTGGAGGTGGATCTAATCCCAAACTCAAAGAGAAGAAAAAAAGTTCACCGGATTAAGGCTAAGCGTCACCGCACAAAGCTTTGTGCAAATTGCACGTCTTTTAACCAGCGTATGCATTATTGCTGGCGTCAACAGATACGGGTCAGAGATTCAAATAAATGTTCATCTTGGAACCCTCGGCCATTTTTTCGACATTGACAAAAATTTGGAAATTGGTATAATAAGAACATCCGTGCGAACTCCAGAAGAGGTGACAGCTCTTGCCGAAAAAGCCAGTCGTTCCAAGCACCACTTCGTCGGAGGCGTCAGACAACAGACAGCTACATCGGGATCGGGTGAAACGGTGCGGTTTCTGCACTCATGCCCACCACCAAATTCAATTTCAATCAGTCTGGACTGGCGAATCCACAGATCAAATGGCGATTGATACAGATGAATTGTCTTGTTCATTTCGTAAGCGATCCTTCCGACCCGATTCGCTTGCATGTAATAAGTGGCAAATGCAGCCTTT
>Ga0209324_10000233_pt1 | contig 37750 bp, 36 predicted proteins | sample Rifsed19ft3_FD_184015 | JGI IMG/M metagenome (GOLD analysis project Ga0209324, IMG submission 184015) | Soil microbial communities from Rifle, Colorado, USA - sediment 19ft 3 (version 2) | ecosystem: Environmental > Terrestrial > Deep subsurface > Rock core/Sediment | place: Rifle, Colorado...
CATTCGGGATGGAGGTTATCTCCACCATCCTGTTTATCTCCTGAACCTTGAGAATATCTACGGCATATTCTTCATTGCCCAGGTTGAAAGAAACAAGCTGTAAAACCTCAGTATTCGTTGTTTCTGTGTTGGTTGTTAATGTATTCATTTTATATCACCTCCTTCCTTATTAATTTTCTATTTTATTTATGTCTTGAATGACCCTACTATACCTTTGAGATTTGCATCGGGTCCTGATAGGTCTGATGATGATTGAGAGATATCTGACAGGAGTGAATTACGGAAGGCCCTTGCAGAGACATTGATAATGTCAATAATTTCATTTGACCAGACGGTCGTCGGCCATCTGTCATCAACAATTTTGTCCAGATCTTTATCGATTGACCTCATCCCTAAGACGGACACAGTTGAGATAGTCAGAACCAATAACGACGACCCCGAAACCCAAAACCATTTGTTTTTTGACTGTCATGTTTTTAAGCATCTTACCTTCTTCTAATAAGTTTTTAATTTAAGTTTCCTATTTTTTATCGGACTTTTTAAAAATTACTGGATAGGGAAAAACCCTTGCTTTATGTTAAGAAATTCCTAATTTTGAAAATATAAATTTTAAGATTTCTTTTCAAACCTATATTATTTATTCATAAAATTGATTGGGGATATAGTGTTGGAGCGGTTTAAAGCCGCTCAAATACTGCATCCTCCATGGATTTTATGAATAATATAGGTTAAAAAATTGTATGAAAATATCGATGTTTTTCTGGCAAGAAGGAAAAAATTATGGATGGTTACCACAGAAAAGTCTGAAGAACCTCAGTGTCCTGCCCCTCGTTGCGAGGGACAGGACATTAGTTTCCAGAACAAGTAATTTTCATACTTTAAAAAGCTTTACCACTTCCTGGAGACTTGTAGCGAGCCTTGCCAGGTCTGAGGATGATTGTGATACCTGATTGGAGCTCACTGCCGTCTCTTTTGATACATTGGAGATCATCTCGATATCTCCGCTTATCTGTTCTGATGCTGTGGACATCTCCTCTGTGGAGGTGGCTATCTGCTGCACCATGGACTGCAGCTCACTGACACTTCCAACAATTACTCTGAGGGCTTCGCCTGCCTTGGCAGAGAACTCTACTCCCACCTCGACCCTCTTTGTGCCATTTTCCATTGAAGTGACAGCCTTCTCCATCTCTTCCTGTATCGCACCGATCATGTCGCCTATCTCCGAGGTGGCTTTTGCTGTCCTTTCTGCCAGCTTTCTGACTTCATCGGCAACAACGGCAAAACCTCTTCCCTGTTCTCCTGCCCTTGCTGCCTCGATTGCTGCATTCAGGGCAAGGAGGTTTGTCTGGTCTGCTATGTCCTTGATGACATTTACGATATCCCCTATCTGTTTTGAGCGCTCTCCGAGGGCGGCCATAACCTTTGCCGAATCATTCACTGTATCGGCTATCGCTTTTACCTCCTGAACAGACTTCTCAACAATATCTTCACCTTCTTTTGCTACCTTGGCGGTCTCTGTCGCAGAGGAGGCTATGGTGGAGGCGTTCTTTGCCACATCGACAACGGTCTGGGACATCTCATTGGTTGCCGTTGCTATCTGGGTAGCCCTGCCTGACTGCTCGGTAACACCCTTTGACATCTGCTCGGAACTGGCTGAAAGCTCCTGGCTTGCTGAGGCAATATTGTTCGATGCCGACGTTATATCCCCTATTAGTTTCTTCAGCTTTTCGGCCATGATCTTCATGGCTAAGAGGATGCCTGTTTCACTTTTTGAGGATTCAAACTGGATCGTCAGGTCGCCTTCAGAAATCCTGTGGGCAATATCTCCGATGAAACTAGGTTCACCTCCTAATTGCCCGGTGATGCTACGAGTGGTTAATAACGTCATGAAGATTCCCATAAATATGCCACCTATGCTTATCGCCAAAACGGTTATACGGATGGTCTTTGTCGATGCCTTCATCGTTTTATCCGCCTCAGCAGCTCCTTGCTTTGATAGCTCTACTATCGATTTTAAATCTTCCCTGACTTTGTTAAGAGCCGGGACAGTTTCAGCAGAAAATATCTCGTATGACTTTCCCCTGTCTCCTCTCTGAAGGGCTTCTTCTATCTTATTGGCTGACTCATGAAGCCTTTTGTGGGGATCTTCTATAGAGTTTAAAGGTTCTTTTAAACTTGAAAGCATTGCCTCTGCCTTTTGTTTGTCATCACCGTAATACCATTTCCCGAATTTGCACTTGTGCGGGTCGATTTCTACATTAACCTTTGTAGATTTGTTGTCCATCAGAGAAGCCCTTAAGTTATTTACCCAGGAGAGATGGTCAACTTCTCTCTGGACTATTTCTTCACTCAATGTGTCATAGGTTTTGAGATTTCCAGCATTATGAGCAATACGGCTTAGACCAAAGAAGGTTATTACACTTACAATTAGTGTTAATATCAATACCAGTCCAAATCCTGCTGCCAACCTTTGTGACAATTTAAGATTTTTCCACTTCACGGTATACCCTCCTCTTAAAAATTTTATTAAAATTGAGCTTAAGCATGCTCTAATAACACCTGGGCTCCATTGCCAAGCAACTTTTCAATGTCTAAGAGTATCAAGAGCCTGTCAGCGAGTTTTCCGACACCCTTGATATATTCTGCAGAGCCACTGCCTGCTGTCATGGGAGGAGGGGGTTCAACAGTATCTGAGGGAAGTCTCAGGACTTCTGACACTGAATCGACGATCAACCCGATGGTGGTACCTACATCGACCACCATTATCCTCGAATGAGAATCTATCTCCTTCGAATCAAGGCCGAATCTCTTCCTGAGGTTGATTACAGGGATGACCTTTCCCCTGAGATTGATGACCCCTTCAACGTAAGAGGGCGCATTCGGGATGGAGGTTATCTCCACCATCCTGTTTATCTCCTGAACCTTGAGAATATCTACGGCATATTCTTCATTGCCCAGGTTGAAAGAAACAAGCTGTAAAACCTCAGTATTCGTTGTTTCTGTATTGGTTGTTAATGTATTCATTTTATATCACCTCCTTTAAATATCAAATTGCCCTACTTTTAATATCAAAATACCCTATATAATATATTCTAAAAGTATTAAAACTATCTTCATAATCTCTTATCGAATATAAAGGAAAAAACTTTAACTTGTCTGATAGGTCTATAAAGCTGATAAAAATGCTTTTAGAAAAGACTGATGTTGAATTTGAAGTTTTAAATATCAGTTATCAGTAGAAGTCAACCCTTCACGGACGGCATATTTGGTGAGCTTGGCTATGCTGTGAATATTGAGTTTTTTCATGATCTTGTGCCGGAAGGCTTCGATGGTCTTTACACTCACTTTTAGAACTGTGGCGATCTCTTTCGTTGTTTTGCCTTCTGCCAGAAGTTGAATCACCTCGCGTTCCCTCTCGGTCAGAATAGAAAAGACAGTAGGTTTTTCATCAGATTCTTCCCTCGATAAGTTGTGCAGATAGTCTTTTATCAAGATATCGCTTATTCCTGGGCTTAAATAGGTACGATTACCAAAAACCGTGCGGATGGCGCTAGCCAGATCTTGAAATGTGCAATCCTTCAGCAGATAGCCTCTTGCCCCTGCCTTGAGCATCTCTATCACGAATCTCCTGTTTGAATACATTGACAATGCAATAACTTTCACTGAGGGGGCACCGGCAATAATCTTACGGGTAGCATCAATACCATTCATATCCGACATGGCCACATCCATGATTACCACGTCAGGCAGGAGCTCACATGCCAGTTGAACCGCATTTCGGCCATCCTCTGCCTCGGCAATCACTTTTATGTCAGGTTGGTCTTTAAGCAATGACCTGAGACCCTCACGCATTATTTTGTGGTCATCAGCTATGAGAACTCTAATATTCATATATTTTGCCTTTAGTCCGCTTATATTTTGAGCTTAATAGTAAATTTATTATCTTAACATATCAAAAATGATACGTTTTCATAGATACTTGGCAAACATGAAGGGATTATTTTTCTAAAATTGTATTAAAAAATTATATTTAAAACTGCTCCCCTGTTTATTCTATATATAATATAATTGTAACTTATTCAATTAGGTAAATTACTACCTATAGATTTAGAATTGTCTTAATTTAAAGCTCAATTTCTCTTATTATAATATCTCTTCCTCCAATCTTTACATCATTTTTTGACTATCTTTTGAAATTTACTGAAGTCCGGAGAAGATTGAAGTGATATTTATATTACTAAGGAGTAAGAGTAAACCCATTCGGGTAAATTAACTTTCTTGAACTTCGAATTTTCTGAATTTGAAATCAGGAAATGGATGAATCAAAAATGTGGAGAACGGGCGTTACTATTGTAACTCGAGTCCCGAAGCCTGGCTTGGATTCGATCTTAAAGTTCCCCCCTAAATATTTTAACCGCTCACGGATACTGAACAGGCCAAATCCACCACCGCTTCTACCTAAGTTAGCCTCGGAGATGTCGAATCCAACCCCGTCGTCTTCAACTACAACTCGTACATTATTGTCATCTCTCTGAATTGACACTTTCGCTTTGTGTGCCTGTGCGTGCTTGACAATGTTTATCAGCAGCTCGTTTATAACTCTAAGGAGAAGGATACGAATTTCCTCATTCATTGGCTTGGTCTGTTTATCGTCTTCAACGTCAACTATAATGTTGTGCTTTTCTTGAATCTGCTCAGAGAGCCACTCCACAGCCGCCTCAAACCCCAGCTCATAGAAGATAGGGGGGCTAACTTCGAACGTCAACGAACGCGTATACTCAATCGTTTGCCCTATAAGGCTGCAGATTTCGTCCACATGTTTGGTAAGGTCAGTGGAAGATAACAATTCTTGAAGCGCTTCTAATTTGATCTTGGAGATGGCCAGGGCATGGCCAATATGGTCGTGCAGCTCCATTGCGATGCGATGCCTTTCTTGCTCCTCGACTAATGACAATTGGGATGCCAGAGACCGTAGCTGATCTTGGTAGACCCGGAGCTTTTCTTCCGCCTGCTCGCGCTCAATAATCATAGTATTGAAGGCCAATGCAAGTTTTCCTATCTCATCCTTTGTCTCAACAGGTACCTTTTCGACAGTAATTCCTGTCCCAAAGGCTTTTACACTTTTAGTCAATTTATTGAGTGGTTTTGTAATTTTTTTTACCATGAGATATGTCACTATAGAGCCGAACAACAAAAAGATAATACCAATCAGAATGCCTTTAAACAAAAGAACCCCAAGCTGTTTGTTAAGTATCTTTTTATCGAGTACGACCTTGACGATCCCTATGATATTGTCTTTCTTCAGTAATGAATCCTTATCAAAAAACAGAGACTCTCCAACAGGATAACTTAAGCCCGGGATTACAGGTGCCCAGAACTCGAATGTATCTGCACCTTCAAAATAAAAGGAAGACTTAGACTTTTTAATCCTTTCGATTATATGTTTTAGTTTGTTGTGATCTACTTTCACGCTCTGTCCCTGTGTCTTTCTTCCTTGTCTTTCTTCTTCTATCAATAAGTTCCCTTCCATGGTAAAAATAGATACTGACAGGACTTTCTCGTGTTGCAAAAGTCCCTCTACAGAGTTCATAAGCAGGTCTTTATTTTCCACAAAGACACCGAGCCTTGAGTTGTAAGAAAGAAGCTTTGCAAGTAATTCTCCTTCCTTTATAAGGTTATCTGTTAATGATTTGCTCTGTTGCAGGATAAAAAATGTAGTGAAAGAAAAACAGATAAGTATTACGAAAAATATAAATTTAATAAATACCTTAACACCAAAATTTTCATTAAAAATCTTCAGAAGATTTAAAGATTTCATTTATATTCCTCAATTTATTATCCTGGCCTTATTGATAATCTCATTGTTAATATTTATCCTCAGCTTCTTTACTACTTTGAGATTTATTGACAGGACTGCTTTCCGTGCATCAGCCCTGAGGAGATTCTTTATGTCCGTCCCCGATAGAATCTTTTTAGCCATCTCTCCAGCCTGCCTCCCTGTATCAAATGCGTCTATGCCCACTGACATCACTGCGCCCAACTCCGTATACTTATCTGAAAAGGCAATCAGAGGCATTTTATTTTCTAATGAAAAGAGAAATAAAAACTCTATCGTCTCGGGAGTAATCACTGTTGTATCAGGTAACATCCAGAAGGCATCTATCTCTTTCTTCATATCATTTATCAGTAAAGGCACCTCCCTTGAGCTATAAACTTCCTTTACAATCAGTTTAATTCCAAATTTCCTTGAAGAATCTCGAGCTTTTTTCACAAAATAGCCTGTCTTTGCCGGATTATATAGAAGGCCAACCCTGTTCACATCAGGCAGGACCTCCCGCAACAAGCCTAACTGCTTCTCCGGAGATATATTCATACTGATACCAGTGATATTCTCCTCTTCTGAGGTAACAGATTGGGGATTTGGGACCATAAAATAAACAATGGGTACGTCTTTAATTCCTTTAACCTTTGAAAGTGCATCTATTCCCACTGCAAGGATCATATCAGGATTGATTTTACGGATCTCTTTTACGATATCTAATCCTTCCCATTCCGAGATCACCATTTCTTTAACTGTAACATTACATACACTTTTAAAACCCCTCATTGACTCTTCATATGGCTTAATCCTCAGCCCCTGGACAGCCAGAACCTTCTGTTCTGCTTCGGTTACATCCTGGAGGAATACGAAGGAGAGTAGTATAAAGAGAATGCGCCTAACCATTTTCATAGAGATTTGCCAGCAGGAAACGAACTCACTGCCCATATAGTAATGAGATTGCTTCTGCTTCCCCCCGCAATGACAAAATTATAGTGGTAATTTCGGTCTCAATTCATCATGGACAAACTTAAATACGTAATATATTATAAGTGACTTGCAAATGTATAGATATTTTCTTAGAACAGGTATCTTGCATTTTTACCTATTACTGTTTGCCTTCTTTGCCGTCCGTCCAGCCTATGCCCAGCATGAAGAAGAAATGGAGATTCTCCAGATGTATTACAAAGAGGAAGAGCTTGTTGTAACGCCCACAAGATATCCAAAACCCATCTCTCAGGTTGCAGAAAATATCACTGTCGTTACCTCTAAGGAGATAGAGGAGATGAACGCCCATACGGTCGCAGAGGTTCTCAGCAGGATAACGGGCGTCTTCGTTGATTTTGCCGGGCAGGATTTCGGTAGTTCTGCCCTGCTTCGCATTCAGGGTTCTTCAGAGAGGCATGTCCTTGTCCTGATAGATGGAGTCGCCTGGAATTTCCTGGGTGGCGGAAATGCAGAGACCAATTCGATCCCTGTAGGGATTATAGAGCGCATAGAGATTATCAAAGGACCTGCCTCATCAGCCTGGGGTTCATCACTTGGAGGGGTGATAAATATAATAACAAAAGCCACAGGAAACTCGGATAAACCAAGAGGCTCAATAAGCGCCTCCTATGGAGAAAAAAACACGCAGGATTACAGTGCTGAGGTCTCGGGCAAGACAGGGCCTGTAGGGTATTATTTATTTGCAGGCCGCCAGAAGTCTGACGGCCTAATACCATCGAGATACTTTGACAACTATAGCCTTTATTCAAAGAGCAATATCAGTATTTCGAAGGATGTTGACCTCGCCTTGACCCTGAGTTACAGTGAGCCACATATCGGGTTTGGAGACATTCCAAGTAATGATATAACATCAACAGGGATTTATCGCACTTTTTTTGTTATGGCATCCCTCAATGCAGCGATCACGCAGGAGCTAAGCTTAAAAGTATCCTTTCATACATTCAAACAGAAGTTTGCTCAGAGGAGTGAAGTCCTGGGTGTAGGATTTTACGGCCCTGCAGGAGACCTGTTCTTAGATACTATCTATGACGAGAAGACTACTGGAGGAAGCAGCAGACTTGTCTGGACACATGGGATGCACACAGTAGTGCTTGGATCAGATATTGACCATGGGAGTCTCGACCAGACGCTCGATGCCGGGCCATTTCTTCAGTCAATAGGGGTGCCTGCTGCATCCAGGGCATATCCTGAGATTGACAGGTTGGCAATATATGCCAATGATACGATAATCATAAGTAAATGGTCCGTAACACCGGGCATCAGGTACGACCATAACAGCATAACAGGCTCATTTACAAGCCCGATCCTTGGAATTACATACAAACCTGACGAATGGACAATTCTCAGGGCCTCTGCAGCCAGGGGCTTTACCATACCCCCTCTCTTATCAACTTCGGCAGGGGCATTATTCCTCGATCCTAATCCATCTCTAAAGATAGAAGAGGTATGGTCATACCAGGCAGGTGTAGAATCAAGGGCTATCAGATATCTCTGGTTAAAGGCCACGATCTTTCGCCACGAGCTAAAAAATGCCCTGAAAAGAGAGCCTTTTGCTGGTGGTCCACCTGCTTTTAATGATTTAATTGTCAATGACGGAAAAATCAGGCGTCAGGGTTTTGAAGTTGAGACTGAAACCATACCCTTTTATAACCTATCTTTTAAGGCAGGGTTTGCCTATGTTCATACAAAGCCCCCATCCAGCCAAAGGTGTACTGAAATTTATGCTTATAATATTGGCCTCAGATACGATGACAAGAAATCCTTAAGGGCAAACCTTCTTGGCCACTATGTCTGGTGGGACATTGAAGCTCCGTTCCTGGCAAAATACAATGCCTTTATCTGGGACATTAATCTCATGAAGAAGATACACTCCTCTGAAAAACTAACTGCAGAAATTTTTATTACAGCTCATAATATCTTCAATGGTTCTCAATATACCTTCGGTGACACCAAAAACCCCCGTAGATGGGTTGAGGGTGGAATAAGGGTCAGATTTTGATTGATGTTTATGACTTTTTGTGATATGGTTTATAGTCTGTCTTTGACAGGTAAACTTTCTTTTAGAAAAGGAGGATATTATGGAAAGGGAAGTAATAGAAGTGCTCGACTCCGGTATTGATATGGATGAGCCAGGCCCTCTTGGATGCTGTTGGGGCACATTTGCTCCTGTAAGAGCATGAAAGGGGAGTAAATCTCCCCTTTTTTCTTTTTACAGACCATCTGTAAATCTTGATGCAGATTTCTCGTTATATCAAGACATATCCCTACGAGGAAAGACCTTCCTGCCTACTTCTTTACTCTACAAAAAAGGCTTCAATAATACTCCTTAAAGAAGAGTCCTATAAATCTATAGAAAAAGGCACTCTACCCACATCAGATGAGGCTATATTATCGAGACTCGGCATGATAGTGCCTCATAGGGAAGGGGAAAGGCAGGCAATGCTCGGCCTCCTGAGTGAGCTTAATACAAAGAATACCGGTTTGAACATAACCACCGTGCTCAATCTCGACTGCAACTTTGCCTGCATATACTGCTTTGAGGGAGGGATGAAAGGAAGACTTTACATGTCTAAGGAGACAGCAGAACTTCTAATAGATTTCATCAAAGAGAGATTCAGGAATAAGAAGTCTCTTAACATAGATTTTTATGGAGGGGAGCCCCTTTTGAGCACCGGACTCATTAAATCCCTTTCTCAAGCTATGAGGTCTTTTACCGAAAGCAGGGGCGCTTCCTATAGTTTCACCATAGTAACCAATGGCTCTCTCCTTACAGAAAGGATTGCAGAGGAGCTGGCATCGATGGGATTAAAGAGTGCAAAAATAACAATAGATGGCCCGAAGAAAAACCATGATATTTTCAGGCCCTTCAAGACGGGCTCAGGCACCTTTGATGTAATCATCAGGAATATCAAAGATACTAATAGGGTTATCAAGATTCAGATAGGTGGCAATTACACCCGTGAAAATTACAGGGACTTTCCTCGTCTCCTTGATTATATGCTTGAAGAGGGCATTACTCCTGATAAAATCTCTACTGTGAAGTTTGACCCTATCACAAAGACAGGTGGTGATTTTGCCATCCCTGACTTTAGAGAGGGATGTGAATCAATTAACGAACCCTGGCTCTTTGAGGCAAGCCTGTTCCTGAGAGAAGAGATTTTGAAGAGAGGCTTTAATACTCCGAAGATACGTCCATCCCCATGTATGGTAGAAATAAAGGATGATATCGTTGTTAACTTTGATGGAACCTTTTATAAATGCCCGGGCCTCATAGGCTGGAAGGGTTTTGCAGTTGGAGATTTGAAGACCGGGATCAAGGACTACAAACAATCCTATAATATCGATGTATGGAAAAGACAGGAATGTCTTAACTGTGAATACCTGCCCATCTGTTTTGGCGGATGCAGATATATGAAACTTCTGAGGGATGGAAAAATTGATGGTGTTGACTGCAGAAAGCCTTATCTTGATGCCACACTGGAGGCATTCATCAAACAGGACATAAAGTATAGATTGAAGGCTGAATAGGATTGAGCCCCTCGAGTGATAGAAATCTCCTCCTCTTCACAACCGTCAGCTCCATATGGGCAATTGTACTTGGAATTATAGGTCCCTTTTATGTGCTTCAGGTTGAGAAATTGAGCAGAGGCATGGAGAAACTCGGCATAGCCTTCAGCATCATGGTTCTTGTCCAATCCCTTACCACATATTTTGCGGGCCGTTTCTCTGACAAGCTGGGGAGAAAACCCTTTCTTTTAGTTACAGCATTTACTGATGCAGCAACCCTCTTCCTTTACACGGTTATCAAGGAAACCTATCAATTATATCTCCTCCAGGCGATGCTCGGGGTCACGAATGGTATAGCAGGAACAATCGGGACGTCCTTCCTCGGAGACTTGACCATAAAGGAAAAGAGGGGAAAGACTGTTGGCAAGTTCAATGCGATTGTCAGCCTTTGTGCGGCAACAGGTCTCGCTTTAGGTGGTTATCTGGTCAAACTCTATGGCCTTAAATCCCTGTTTTATCTTGCATCGATCACTGTGGCATGTTCAACGGTATTTTTATTCTTCATAAAAGAAGACTGAAATCACCTTGGTTTTTTCCTAACAATGCACTTCCTTTAAAAATGAAGTGCAATAGTCTATCACTTTGTGATGCTTATATGAATAGTTTTTAGGAGAGTTTTTCAACAGGCTGGTCAGGCTGGACAATCTCGATATAGCGAGAAAGATTAACAGCGCTGAAGAAATCTGAAATAATTGTTCCTGGAGTAATTGAGATAGGGTCTTTCAGGTCAGACAGGTATGATTTGATGACAAGTTTTCCATGCTCCTTAAAGCTTTCTTCCACAGCAAGAAATGACAGGTATATTATTGTCGGTAAATCTATCCCGCTCCTGTCAAAAGAAAGGGCATCTGCTCTGTCGAGGGTTTCACTCAGGAAAGGAGGCAGTTGAAGCCGTTCAATAATCTTTCTTCTCACATGGGAATGGTCTGCTTTCACGACCTCATCGTTTAAACCTTTCCCGTCATGCCCGGCAGTATATATCAGGATAGCGATTCTACCGAGTTCATGAAAGAGGCTTACCATCTCCAAAAGATTAACTGTTTCCTTTTTCAAACCCATCTCAGAGGCAAGGTTTTTTGCTATTGCCCATACCGAGATTGTCTTAGCAAACAGTAACTGAAGCTCATGGTCTATCTCTTCGTTATTCGTCTTCATGGTAAAAAAGGATGATGCAATAATCAGCGACTTTGAGAATCTCACACCGAGTCTCATCGTGATGACTTTCGAGAAGTCACTGATCTGACCAGCTGAGAGGCGGCCATAATAAAACGAATTCCCGATCTTCAACAATCTGCTTACTACAAAGGCATCGATTTTGTGCTGAATAGCCTCCAGCTCTTTTAGAGAGACATCCTCTTTGTCAAGAACTTTCAGTACATCAATATTGATTTTGAGCGAAAATTTCTGGAGGAAGTTTTCTACTATGGCATCAAATACTGTCTGATCGATCTCTTGCATTCCGTAAGGTATCTTTTCTACTTTTTTTATCGGATTCTCAATAAAAAACTTTAGGCTTAACCTTGAATCCTTTTAGCAGTTCGATGAAACTGAAAAAAACACCATATTGCCTGTCAATCTGACACTCCTTTATTAAGCAGTATGTCTGTTTTGATGTGATTCATTGTATAAACTTCATTTAAATATCTGTTAATATCGACCTGCTGCTCACCAATGTATGGTTTCAGGTAATTCAAGGAATGCTCAATCATCTTTTTATATACAATATCATTGAGGAAATATGAGGGGAAATCGACTATGTGGCTATTAAGAACTGAATATAACTGTGGGTTAGTAAAATCCAGAAAATCAAGATTACTGAAGGTTACAATTATCTGTCCCTCAAAACTGCTCCATAACTTAATAAAGGTATTCATATGAAAAGCAGGGAGTTTATTGATGTTTTTAAAAATGAGGAGATCGAAATAGGTAAAGTCCTTGACATACCACTCATCGTTCGAGATGTTCCTGCACGGCACCACACAGAATGTCCTCGAATTCAGATCAAGGCTGTATGAGTTCATGAGCTTGCCGAGGACAAAATGAGCATAAGAAGCGTCCTCATATCGTAGTGCCATCCTTTTTGCCTCCATGCGGTCGAAATGCGCGAAGGACTGGAGGAGATATTCGAACCTGATATTTTTTCCAAGGTAGCTTTCAACATTGAACGAACCATCTGGTAACGATGGCGGTATGATACTCCCCTTCACAGCAAAATCCTGCAATATGGTCTTTGCATCACTCACTGATTTATTCAGGAAATTACGGATATTTTTCTCATCCATGCCCTTGCCCCTCAGTCTCTTCGTGAGGATAAAACCGCTTTCTCTGTCTTTGTCTATAAGGAATTCAACGGCAAGGAAGGTTAGATATGCCATATAGGAAAAGATAAGCGCGTTCTTAGTTAATGATATTTTCAGATCTTCCGAAGGCGAATAGTGCGGGTTGAGGGTACTATGTGCCAGGACATAACCATTATAGAACTCCCCAAAAGCCCCCATGACCTTTTCGAAGTAGTACTTGTTTATCTGAAGCGGATCTATCCCGAAGAACACTTTCTCGTACATCCGTGATACCTCTGAATACAGCCTGGACGAGGATTTATAATAATTGTCCAGGATGCCGCTGCTTTCCCTGATCAATATCTCGATCCCGGCTGTCTCAAGGGAAAGAAGAGCATTGCCTTCCGGTTGAATGTCCAACAATCCAAAAAAGCGACACAAGTTTTTGAACACTACAGACTTCAGGATATTATACACCTCATAATTTTGAAAAACGGACAAAGACGTCTCGGACTGAAACATCCTCTTATGAACATGATCCCGTATGATCTTACTAATACTGTCAAGCCCAAGCCTGTTGATGGAAAAGTCAATATCTGCAACGTGGGTCTCGATGCCGGAATCTGAACTGATCGCTTTTGCAATCAATTCATCCTTCAGTGATTGTTCATTCTCCTTGATTTCCGTAATAGTTTCCTCGTTCTCCTTGTCCTCTTTTTCAGTCTCTTTCTTTTTTTCCTCCAGATTGGAAATCTCATCTATATATATACCTATCTTCCTTATATTTGGCTCAGGGCTATCTACTTCCATGAGAAGATTTATCATTTTGATCAAGATCTCGTCTTTTCTATATTGCTGGATGGCTTTATACGGGACACTCATCTGGGTTGGGACAACTGCTTCTTTTGGCTTTTTTATCCTATTGATAATAAATGTGGGGTCGTCAAAAGTTCCTAAAAACTGCAAGCCGATAAAGTTCTTGTCCTCCCATCGAATATCTGTCTTTATTTCTAAAGTGGAAATATTGAAGTTTAACGTCGGGTCTTTAGCTGTGAATCCGGGTACTTTCTTTATCTTCAGGCCTTTTCTACTGACCTCAACAATGCTTCCAATGCCTTCAATGGGAATCTCATCGATAAAATACCTATCGTATTTTCTCTGGTTCAGGGGCTTTTTCGTTTCCATGCTCAGTCCCCCTCATTAAAGAAAATCATCTATCGTTCATAGTGCATACTTGGAACCTAAAGGGGCTATCGGCACCATTTGTCCTTCAGCTTTTGTTATGTGCTTGGGGATCGTAAGATAAAATGTTGCCCCTTCATTCACCTTTCCTTCAGCCCACAATCTTCCACAGTGCCTGCTAATTATACGTTGAACAATAGCAAGCCCAATACCCGTCCCATCAAATTCCTCTCCGGTATGCAACCTCTGAAAAACGCCAAACAATTTATCTGCATACTGCATATCAAATCCGATGCCGTTGTCTTTGACATAGTACACATTTTCTGGTCCCTCAGCATATCCCCCAACTTCGATGATCGCGTTTTCTTTGAATCTTGTAAACTTGATGGCATTGAATAAAAGGTTTAAAAAGACCTGTCGAAGCAGTCCCTCATCCCCATAGGCAGGAGGAAGTGATTTAATATCAAACTGGATTTCCCTTTCAGGGACAGTGGCTTTAATTTCATCAAATACTGTTTTTGCCAGTTTATCCATATCTATCTCTGTATGGTCAATATCCTTACGGCCTATCCTTGAGAGAGCAAGAAGATCGTCAATAAGCGCACTCATTTTATTCGTATTGTCTCGAATGATATTTACAAGACGTTTCCCTTCATCATCGAATTTCTCAACATAATCTTCAAATAAAATTCTTGAGAAACCATCAATTGCCCTTAAGGGTGCCCGCAGGTCATGCGAGACAGAGTAGCTGAACGACTCAAGTTCTTTGTTGGCTGCTTCAAGCTGGGCAGTGCGTTGAATAACACGCTCTTCAAGTTCTTCGTTGAGTTTACGGATTTCTTCCTCCGCTTGCTTACGCTCGGTGATGTCTTGAATCATCCCTGACAGAACATCTCCTTCAAGGACCGCGCTTAAAGTCGCATTTTTAGTTTTTCCCGTATTTGTGAGTAATTCAAATTCGAAATTTGTAACCATGCCGGTTTTCTTAAGATTTTCAATCAAGATCTCCCTATCCTTAGGGTTTTTGTATATTTCAAGAACGCTTCTTGTCATTAACTCCCCCGGCGACTCAAACTCTAACATTCTTACTAATGCCATATTTACAAAAAGAAATTTGCCTATGATACTGGTTTGATAGACTCCTACGAGGGCATTATCCACAAGATCTCGGTATTTCTTCTCTGAACATTTCAATGCCTCCTCAGCACGCTTGCGTCCGGTGACGTCTCTAATCAAGCCATCATAATACAAAAGCCTGCCTTGTGTATCGTAATGGGGGACGACTGTGTTCCTCACCCAGCGGATGATACCATCCTTTCTTAAGATACGATGCTCAATGGGTTGTGTGTCTTGGCCTGAAAGAATGCGATTAGACTGCTCCAGCACAATCTCACGATCTTCCTCAAGCACCATCCGAATCCATAAGTTAGGGTCGGAAGCATAGTCTTCAGGAGCATAACCGGTCACAGCAATACACCCTGGACCATGCACTGATTCCACGGGATACCCATTCTCAATGCGAACTGTGAAAATGTAGTCCGTCACCGCATAAGCGATACGATGGTACCGCTTTTCGCTTTCACGTAATGCTTCCAACGCTTTTTTACGCTCGTTGATTTCTGTAGCTACGCTTTCTATCATCTCGTTAGTTACTCTGCCTAAGGCACTCAAAAGTTCGTCCTGAGAAGCCTCAGAGATTCGGGCACCAAGCTCGCCCCTTGAAACCCTATTCAATATTTCAAAATGTTCAGCAAGCCCTATTGCAAACTCATGAGCTTGATCAACAATAGTCCCGATTTCCTTTGCTGTTTTATTGACTATTTGTTTTAGTTTGATGATCAGCTCATTTTTAGAGGTTTCTGGTATGCTTACTCGAGGGTCTCCAGAGGCAATCTTATTTAAGGCATCCTGTACCTCGGATAAGCCCAGTGCTAATTCCATGCTAATGTCTTTCAACTCTTGGTCACGGCTTTTTACAATCTCCCTGATTTCCTTGAATTGGTTATTTATTACTTCAATGGTTTCTTTAATTGCAGAAACATCCATATTTGCTCTGAAGACCATACAGTCGAGGCATATCTCCATTTTCTCAAGAAACTTTCCTTGTATCTCATCACGGTAATGTGTTCCTGAGATTAGCCAGCACTCCAGTTTCTTTAATTTATAGACTGGACATTCTTCCTTATCGCATTTAAAGACTTCCCAGCATTTAACCTTTTTTCTCATTATTTTCTCTAAAACGGGTAAAAATCAAAATTGTATTTGGATCCTTTTCTTGTCTGCTCCTTCATCCTTTACAGAAAAGTCAAGGCGATTACACAGCGTTTATAATCTCCCATGCAATCTCTTCAATGGGCAAAACTTTATCGGCTATTCCAGCGTCAACAACCGCTTTTGGCATGCCGTAAACAATGCAGGACTCTTCATTCTGGGCAAATACTCTCCCGCCCGTCCTTTTTATTGCAGTGAGCCCCCTGAGTCCATCATTCCCCATGCCTGTCAGTATCACGCCGAGTGCCCTGCCCGGGAAGTACTCTGCCACAGAAAGCATCAGGGCATCAACAGAGGGTACGTATTGGAATTCCTCATGGTGTTCCGTTATGCTGACTACAGTCTCTATACCCCTTTTCCTTATGACCCTCATGTTGCCTCTGCCCGGTGCTATAAAAGCGACTCCCGGTGTCAGGGGTTCTCCTTCCTCAGCCTCTTTAACTCTAAGGGCGCTGAGCTGGTTCAGTCTATCAGCAAAAGGCTTGGTGAATGCTGGAGGCATGTGCTGGGCTATGACAACAGGGACAGGCAGTTCCTTTGGAAACCTTGGGATCACCTCCTGCAGGGCCTTCGGTCCTCCGGTAGAGGTACCGATGGAGATAATGCCTATCCTCCGGGCACCTGTTATATTTATAGAGATATTTTTAGCTAATTCAAGAGGTTTACGTTCGGAAGCAGCCCGCAAACGTCTTTGTACAAGTCCCTTTTTTGATATCTGTTTTACTTTTTCGATTAAGATATCTCTTATTTTGATGATGTTTACCGAGAGCTCTGAGAGGTTTTTAGGAATAAAATCCGCTGCTCCCAGGTCGAGGGCTTCGAGGGTTATCTTAGCCCCTTCTGTAGTCATTGAGCTGACCATAATGACAGGGAGAGGATTTTTTTCCATGATCTGTTTTAAGGCTGTTAGGCCGTCCATTTTGGGCATCTCTATATCCATGGTCACAATGTCCGGCTTTAAGCTTCCAATCTTTTCTATCGCCTCGATGCCGTCTTTTGCAGTGCCGACAATTTTGATCTCAGGGTCGGAAGAAAGCATCTTCGTAAGGGCATTCCTCATGAAGGCAGAATCATCAACAATAAGGACTCTCACCATGGATTAGAATCCAAATTCCTTCAGAAGGTTATCGACATCGCTCTGTGATACATTTGCAGAAACTGTTTCTGTTTTAACTCCCTGCTCTATCTTCACCCCGAAGTTTGTTATGAGCCTTACAAGTTCTTCTTCAATATCTCCGACGAGCTTGATGACTTTCTTCAAGGTCTGGCCTGTAATATCCTGGAATGACTGTGCAGTAAGTATTTCCGTTAGATCATCTTCAAGGCTGTTCTTGAAACCTCTAAGATAGGTTGCAGAAACTTCCGGCTCCTTTAAGTTTCTGATATGTGAAGCAAGTTCATCCATGCCCAGAATATATTTTTCTACTATCCCCAATGTTTTGTTCGCAGCTTCCTCTGTTTTGTCGATAACGAACTGAAGTCTGTCTATAGCGTTTGGCATCTCTACGATTGCAATCTCTTTGAATTTCGGATCAATGGATTCTTTGAATGACCTCAGTGAATCATGGAGCTTTCTTGTTATCTTGCCTACTTCAACAAATAGACCGCTCTGGTCTTTTTTCATCATATTCTGAACAGCGCTGTCAGCTTTTCCATAGTCCTGATTTGCCATGGCATTCATGAATGTGATCACGTCGGCAAAGATGATGTACCGGGGATCACATGAATCTATTCCCATTTTCTCAAAAAAATCCTTTATGCTGTTAAATTCTTTTACTTCTTCAGCCATTGTCCGGACAGTCCTTGCTTCAACAGCCTGTTTGTCTTCCTGTCCTTTGATATCAGTGTAGTCCTCGAATAGACTCATATCATCATAGGGGAGGAGTTTCTTTGTATCAAGGAGACCGACAAGCCTGTCGGGAAGTTTTGCAACACCTTCAAAGTGGTCGATATTCCCCCCGTGTAAGATCTTTTCTGCAGGTTCTATGGCCGATTCCTCTATATTTATGACACCGGTAATTCCATCCACGAGAATACCGAAGTTGACCTTTCCACTCGATACGACTATTACCTTGTCAGGCCTATCGTCCCCATCCAGTTTTATGAGTTTTTTAAGATTCACAATGGGGATAATATTGCCCCTGAGATTTGTAACACCCTCTATATATGAGGGAGATTGGGGCATCCTGGTTATGGAAGGAATATTGATAATCTCGCAGACCTTTAACAAAGGAATGGTGCATTCGTTGCTGCCAAGATTAAATCCGATGTACTGCATAATTCCACCTCATCTTTCAAGAATATTAAGATTCATCTCAAGTTCCTATTAAGTTCCCACTGTGCCAAGCACATTCCTTGAAATCCCTGCCATGTCAATTATGAGAACAACCTTCCCATCACCCGTAATGGTAGCACCGAGGATATAAGGCGAGTCTGTGTCCGCACCTTTGATGGTCTTGATAAATATTTCCTCCAGCCCTAAAAGTTCATCCACGGCAATGCAGAATTTCCTTTCTCCTACGGAGATGATCACAGCATATCTATGCTCCAGATCCGTCCGCTTACCATTGCCATTTCCGAGCAGGTTCGATAACTCAAAAACAGGATAAAGCTTATCTCTTATATTCATAATACTGCGGCCTCCCACACTGGCAATATCCTTTTTCAGAACCCTCAATGTCTCCTCAACAGACGCGAGGGGTATTGCAAAGTGAGGTGTTCCGGCACGTACCATAAGGGCCTGGATTATGGCAAGGGTTAGAGGTATGTTGATTATGAAACTTGTTCCCAGGCCTTTTTTGGTTTTAACTTCAACGTAACCGCCAAGTTTTGACATATTCGTTTTCACAACATCCATGCCTACCCCCCGGCCACTGAGTTCAGTCTGGACCTCGGCGGTAGAAAATCCGGGTAAAAATATAAGATTTATCGCTGTTTCCTCCGACATCTTCATGGATTCTTCTTCTGTTATGAGTGCCTTTTCAATGGCTTTTCTTTTAACCCGCTCCACATCAATCCCCCTGCCGTCGTCTGATACTTCTATCACAATCTGGTTACCCTTCTGACAGGCGCTAATGGAAATCGTGCCCTTTCCCTGCTTTCCTCTGGATATTCTCTCATCTGCCGGTTCAAGGCCGTGGTCAATCGAATTTCTTATGATATGTACAAGAGGGTCTCCTATATGTTCAATCACAGACTTATCAACCTCCGTGTCCTCCCCGGATGTACTGAGGGTTACATCCTTTCCCATGCTGTTTGATAAATCTCTTACAAGGCGCGGGAATTTACTTAGAACCTTCTGAAAAGGCTGCATCCTCATCTTCATGACAGAACGATGGATATCAGTGGTAATAAGGTCGAGGAAGGAGACGGTCTCAAAGAGATTCTCAATATTGGTGTCAGAGGATTCTTTCTTTTCGAGGCTGTTCACTATATTCAGAAGTCTGTTTCTAACCAGTACAACTTCACCCGTCAGATCCACGACTTTATCAATTTTGTCTATGCCTACCCTGAGTGTCTGAACTGACTCCTTTCTTTCAGGAGCGATATTTTCTTTTTCGGAACGCAGGCCAACTCCGAAAGCATCCGGGGCTGTGACTGCTTCGTCACACGAGGGTTGAGAAACGTCACCTTGAGCAGAGGGAGCTTGCTCTTCCTTATCTTTTCCTCCATCTTCAAGACAGGGCTGTTGCATAATTTCTTCCGACACATGAGGTTGTGCATTTTTGAGTGCCATATCAAGTTCTTTCAATACAGAAGCTGTATCCTCTTCTCCTCCGTCCTTATCTTTTATGTGACGGAGTAAAAGGCGGAGCATGTCCACACTCCTCAGGACGGCGTTCATCAATTGCCTTGTGATTGGTATTTCACCGTCTCTGAGCTTTTTCAGGATATTTTCAGAACTATGTGCAACAGCAACTACCGGCTGGAAACCAAGAAAGCCTGCTGCACCCTTAATGGTGTGCATGCTCCTGAATATGTCATTGAGGATATCCTTGTCGTAACCTTTTGTCTCGAGGTCAACAAAGAGAGGGTCTATCTTATCCAGAGACTCCTCTGCCTCTGTGATAAATTCGGCGATTATCTCATCCATCTCGTCAGTCATATATTAGCTCCTATATCTATATATCATTTCAAGCCATAGCAGGTTGCGAGGCAATCCCAAAGTATGATGAGATTGCCTCGGCTTCGCCTCGCAATGACAGTTTGTATGTCATTTTGCATCACTTTCCGAGTTTCTCGAATATTCTATCCATCTTTTCCTTCAGTACCTCGGCGGTAAATGGTTTTACAACATAGTTGTTAACTCCAGCCTTAATGGCTTCAACAACCTTATCTTTCTCTGCTTCAGCAGTGACCATGAGAAAAGGCATGTCCTTCAATTCAGGATCGCTTCTCACGCTTTTAAGGAAGGCAAGTCCATCCATGTTTGGCATGTTCCAGTCAGAGATGACGAATTCAAATCCATTGGTCTTTAATTTTGAATATGCCTGAGCTCCATCCTCTGCTTCCTCTATATTTTCAAACCCCAATTGTTTGAGAATATTTTTTACAATCCGCCTCATTGTTGAAAAATCATCAACAACAAGAATCTTCATTTTATAATCAGGCATTATCACCTCCTTGTCCGGAGAATATTTCTTTCATAATACTTTTGATATGTTGTGAGATTACATCGGCAGTTACTGGTTTTACAACGTAACCATTCGCACCTGCCTTTAATGCCCTTTCCTTTTCTTCAGGGTCCGCCTCTGTTGTTACCATGAGAATAGGTATATGTAACCAGTTAGGATCAGATTTGAGAGTCTTCACAAGCTCGATACCGTCCATATAGGGCATATTAAGATCAGATAGTATGAAATTGACATCACCGGTTGCGAGTTTCTCTATTGCGTCAAGACCATTTTCAGCTATTACAATATCAAATCCACTTGTCTTCAAATACAGTCCAAGGAGTTTTTGCGTTGTTTGACAGTCGTCAACTACCATAATTTTCATATCAAACCCTCTGATAGACAATTGCTTTATTAAAAATAACGGGTTTAAATGCCCGTGTCACACTATGCAGGCTTTCAGATGCACTTAAAAAGAGGAAACCTTTAGGCTTCAGGCTGTCATATAAGAGTGAGACCACTTTCTGTTTTGCCCTGTCGTCGAAATAAAAAAGGACATTACGGCAGAATAGCACATCAATGTCACGTATGGGCTTCATCTTTTTCTCATCAATAAGATTTATATTCATGAATTTGACACCCTTTTTTATCCCATGGTCAAGCTCAAAGGTCTGACCGGTTATTCGAAAATATTTCTTCAGATAAAGTTCCGGTATATTCCTGACTGAATAAGGGTTATAGACCCCGTTCATGGCAGATGCCAGTACTCCATCGCTTATATCGGATGCCAAGACATCTATACGGATATCAGGTTTTTTTTCAGCATGCATCATGACGATGGTATATGGTTCCTCTCCTGTAGAGCATGCTGCAGACCACACCTTTGCAATTTTTGTTTTTTTATCAGCTACAATTTCAGGAAGAACATGGTCAAAAAAAACCTCTATCTGGCTGGCCTCTCTGAAAAAGAAGGTCTCATTTGTTGTTACAGCATCAAAGAGTTTTGAAAGTACATTCCCGTTCAGGCTGTATTTTAAGAGATAGAGATAGTCTTCGAAGTTCTGCAGGTTCGCATCCTTGATCTGTCTGATGAGTCTGTTCTCAAGAAAATATTTCTTTGTATCAGATATAAAGATACCGCTTTTTTCGTATATGAAATCCCTCAACTGTTTAAATGTTTCGTCCTTAAGGACGGGTTCCATAGATGTTTCCTTCTATACTGTTTTTATACTTTCAGTCTGTCGGTGCCAGGCTCATACAACTGTCAATGGCTTGTTGGGCCTTTTCTCTTACAACTCCCTCGGCATGATTTAGAAGCGTATGAAGGGCGCCCAGTGATTTTTCCCCCCCGAATTGAGAAATCGCATCAATAGCAGAAAGAACAACAGGGATCTCTTTGTCGGAAAGCATGGGGATGAGAATGTGAATCGTATCTTTCTGTGAGGAACGACCGAACGCATGCACTGCATAAAGCCTAACCTGCATATCCTGATCCTTCAGTGCTGATGTGATCTCGTTATGACAGCAATTGAGTTCACCCATTGCCTGTACAGTTGCCCTCCTTATCTCAGGCTCTTCATCGTATATAGCCTCTTTTAACCTGTTGTATGAATCCTCGTTCCGCACCTTACCGAGCCCCAGCAGTGCTGAAGCCCTGATCCTGACATCTTCTTCTCTTGAGAGAAAAAGCAGTATATCAAGATCATGTGAACATTTAGCAATAATCTCCTTCACAATATTATTGAATTCATGGAGGTGTGGCAATAAAACAGACGAATCAATGGTAAGAACTGACCTGACAGCTTCTTCCAGCACATCTCTATATTTCTCAACATGCAAAATCTTCAGGATAGACTGGATCGCTGTCTTATCACCTATCTTTCCTAAAGCAGAGACTGCCTCTCTCCTGACATGCCCGTCGTGATCTTCGATGGTATCAATGAATGTTTGCTGAAAATCTTTCTCATTCATTGCGCCGAGAGCGGTTATTGCTGCTCTCCTGATGCTTCCGAATTTGTTTTCACACATATTAAGGAGGTGCGGGATCGCTTTCCTGCATTTTTGATCTCCGAGCACCTCTATGGCTATTTGCCTTCCCCTGTATCTGATTGTCGGGTCACTCAGGATGCCAATGAGGGAATCACTACATTCACTATTACAGAGCAGCTCTTTTATTATATGGAGTTTTTCTTCATTCTCAGGATTTGACGGATCAAGAGAACCGGCAAAATCAATGATGTGATAAATCGCCCGGTCCTCTTTTAAACCGATGAGCCCTTTCAGTGCGATGAATTTCTCATCCCAGTCATCACTATTTGTAAACATTTCCAGTAGCACGTCAGAGATTTTTGACATTGACGGAGTAATACCAATCTGGATAAGACTCCTTATGGTCACCTTTTTTTCGAAACCTGCTGTTTTATGGAGATGCGCAATAAGGGGATTGCTTGAGCTGTCTGAACCTATCCTGCCAAGGGCCTCTATCGCAGCAAACCGCAGGGAATCGAATGGACTGTCAAGAAGTGAGAGTATCGGCTCTACTGCTGCTTCATCTTTTATAAGAGCAAGGGATTCAAGGGCTGAGAAGCATACCCACTCTTTGTCTTTGAGCGCAGCTATAAGCTCAGGTACCGCATCTTTGTAATGGAGAAGGCCGATGGCCTTTGCAGCAGATGCCCTGACATTAATATTCGGGTCGCTTTGAAGAATGTGGGTTATTTTTTCAGGATAGTCACAGTATCCGATATCTGAAAGAAGGTCGACTGCAAACTTACGGACATCATCATCCTTATCCCTGAAAAGTGATCTGAGCAGAGGAACAGCATCCCTTCCTATATCTTTCAGTATAATCATTGCCATATTTCTAAGGCATGCCTCATCCCGTAATAGAGGCAACACCATGTACGCTGTAACTTCGCCACCTATGGAGATAAGAGCACGCATTGCAGCATCCTGTACCCCTGGATTTACATCTCTCAACGCCCTCATCAAAGGATAGACAGCTCTTTCATCAGCGTTCGACAGGGCTTCTGCAGCAGAACGCCTCACCGACACATTGCGGTGTGAGAGATTCTTTATGAGTCGGGTGACACCCTTTGACACCTTAATCTTACCTCTTTCTTTTTATCGGACTTTCTGAAAGATTCTTTAGGTGAGGGAAAGAGAACCAATCCCTGTCCTTAGTCTCATAAGTGCCTGGTTGTGCAGCTGACATATACGCCCCTCCGTTAATTTCAGCACCTTTCCTATCTCCTTCATGGTCATTTCATCCCAATAGTAAAGGGAGAGGACCATCTTTTCTCGTTCAGGCAGACTGTCAATGAGGCCTGCAAGTAATTCTTTTTTACTGTTATCCTCACATACCTCAAGAGGAGACTTCATGTGAGGGTCAGGAATATTCCCTATCAGATCCATACTGCTTTCTTCATACATGTTTTTGCTGAAATCCTCAAACCGCAATGTTATCCCGGCATGGGCGTGCTGGAGAATTTTATGGTATTCAGCCAGTGTAATATTCAGCCTTTCTGCAATCTCCTTGGCCTCTGGCAGCCGGCCCTTCTCTTGCTCGAGTTCACGGTGTGCCTTTTCAATTAAGGCTATCTTCTTCTTCAGAGACTTGGGTATCCACTCATGTGACCTCAGTTCATCAAGCATTGCACCTCTTATTCTGTGTTCCACAAAAGTGCTGATTTTTGCCCCATCTCGTCTATACCTGCCAAGGGCATCTAAAAGACCCATAACCCCAACACTTATGAGGTCATCTACCGCAAGTTGCGGGGGTAATCTCCATGCCAACCGATAAGCAGTATATCTTATGAATGGGAGAAAGTCATGAATGATCTGTTCTTTTTCCTCGTCGCCCAGTTCTTTTTTATACTCCATCATTCTCCTACTCTGTAAAGCTATGTGAAGTTCCCAATAAATTTCCAAGAAAGAACTGGAGAGTTCCCTTAACCGCATTCTTTGGTTCTATGACCTTTGATGCAATCTCTGCAACCTGCTTTGTAGCAGCGCTGTGAGGGTACATATCGACGAATGCCCTCTGTGCTTTTACAGCTTTCTGCACATCAGTATCGCAGGGTATGTATCCGAGGTAATTAAGGGAAAGGTTGAGGAATTTCTCTGCAGCGAGTGAGAGTCTCTTGAAGACCTCAAATCCCTCCAAAGCGTTTCGTACTGAGTTGACGATAATAAAGAATTCTCTTTCTTGATATCTGGTAAAGAGCACCTTTATCAACGCATAGGCATCTGTTAATGCTGTCGGTTCTTGTGACGTTACAATAATAGTCTCCTGCGCTGCAATACAGAAGAATGCAACATTTTCTGATATGCCGGGAGCGGTATCGACAAGGAGAACATCAATATCAGCATCGAAGAAGTCAAATTCTTCGAGCATCCGTAATCGCTGGAACTCATTCAAGGCAGTTAATTCCTGCACTCCTGAACTCGCTGGCAATATCTTTATGCCCTGCGGACCATCGATCAGGATATCTTTCAATTTCATTGTACCGTCCAGCACATGCTGAATCGTGTACTTAGGCGCTAAGTTCAGGAGAACGTCAATGCTGCTGAGGCCGAGATCGGCATCCATTACGAGCACATTCTTGCCGAGTTTTTGAACTGAAATGGCAAGGTTCGCAACAACATTCGTCTTCCCAACGCCTCCTTTCCCGCTTGCGACAGCTATTGTCTTTACGTATTTCCTCTTCTTTTGTCTCATATCCAACATTTGCGCTATCCTTTCTCTAAGATCAGATTGACGAGTCTATCAGAGGTTACGAATTCGATATCATCTGGAACTTTCTGACCTGTTGTGATGTATGCAACTGGTTTCTGATAGAGAAGGAGAAGGTTATAAAGAGAACCAAATCTCACAGCCTCGTCTACTTTTGTAAAGGAGATATAATCAATAGGGAGCCTTCTATAAAATCGGTGGGCTTCCATCATGCATCTATCATCACAGTTTGCACCCATGAGGAGATGGAGTTCCATAGGGAATCCGATTTGAGTTATCTCAAAGAGCGTATTGATGTGCATTTCATCTTTGGGATTTCTTCCAGAGGTATCAATGAAAATAATATCCCGGTTCTGAGCAAATACAGGAAGACGTGTCTTAAGGTCATGGAGGGTCGAGATAATCAACAGCGGTATGCCCATTATGTTTGCATATATCCTTATTTGCTCAACTGCTCCTATCCTGTATGTATCGAGGCTGACGATGCCAACCCTTCTGCCTTCACTCATTGCACGTGCAGAGAGTTTCGCCAGTGTCGTAGTCTTTCCGACACCGGTTGGGCCTATGAGCATAACAGCTTTTCTGTGCACTCCTGAGTCTGAAGGCGACTGGGAAAACTCCCTGAACATATCACCCCCTCTTACCCTGATATCAGCAGAGATTAATGAAGGAATATCAGTCAGACTCTTAGCCTTGTCACAGAGGCGGAAGGCTAAGTCCTCTCGGACTGACCGTTCCCTGAGAAAATGCAGTATCATCTGTTTGTTTCTAAATGCTTCTGTCTCAGAACCATTATTTTTCACCTTTGTTCCTGTTGTATAAAGGTCACAAAACTTATGTTTGGTCCCTTCAGGGGATGCACTTTTTGGCGGTTCAAACTCTGTTGACAGAGCTGGAGGACAAATCACAGGCAGCGCAGAGTGTTTGCGGCCGTTGCTTCCAGCACCGGTTTCTTGCCCTGCTGCATCTTTCCTCCTCTTCCGGTTTACTCTGTCCACGGTACCCTTGTTTCGTCGGCCCATCTCATAGTCTATTGCCGCAGTTATTTCCACAAAAGGTCTGATACCCTTTCTTTCTTCTGTGGATAATATAACTGCATCCTCACTGAATTCCCTTTTGACTAATGTCAATGCCTCACTGAACGTTTTCGCCTTGAATTTCTTAATCTTCATACCTTAATACTCCTGTTACAGATAGTTTTGACGAGGGAAGTATTTCCGCGTTTGAGAGAATCACGAGTGATGGAAAAACCCTTTCTGTTATTTTCCTGAGGATTCTCCTCACTTGCGTGGAGCACACAATGATTGGCAGGGTGCCTTTCATTGCTTCCCTTGAAATGGTGCTCTCCATTGCTTTGATTAATCTGCTCATGATATCGGGACTGATTACCCCACCGGCCTCAAGAGCTTGCAGCATCTCACGTTCAAACCGTGGATCCAGCGTCATTACTCTCATATATCCATCTGAGGTCAGGTACTGTTTTGTAATATATCGTGACATTGCCTGGCGCACATATTCAGTTAGCAACTCTGGATCTTTAGTGGCGGGTGAATAATCCAGAAGAGTTTCAAGGATAATTACCTTGTCATTTATAGCCACCCTCTCTTTCAGGAGACTCTGGAACACACGTTGTACACTACCGAGCGTCATCTGTGCGGGAATTAGCTCATCAACAAGCTTCGGGTAATTCTTGGAAACATTGTCCAGTACGTTTTGAACTTCTGTCCTTGTTAAGAGTTCCCAGGCATGAACTTTTATCATCTCTGACATATGGGTGGCAATGACTGTAGCAGGGTCAACCACAATATAACCCTTTGCCTGAGCCTTTTCCACCTCCTTATCGGGAATCCAGAATGCCGGCAGGCCAAAAGTAGGCTCTTTTGTGGGTATTCCCTCAATTGCTTCGGCCTGGGCTGAAGTAACAGCGAGGTGGTTGCCCATCATCACTTCTCCCCTGCCGATTTCAATGCCCCTAAGGAGGAAACTGTACTCATGTGGCCTGAGCTGTAAATTGTCTTTTATGTGTATTGGAGGGATGATAAAACCCAGATCATGGGCGAGTTGCCTTCTTATGGTTTTTACTTTGTTCAGAAGGGAAGCTTTATCAGACTCGACAAGGGGTATCAACCCATAACCAATTTCAAATGTCAGAGGTTCGACTTCCATGAAGGTATCAAGAGGAGATTCCTGGAGCGATGTATCAGCCTTCTCTACTTGCTCCTCGCTTTTCGGCCTTGAGACTACATATGCAAGGGTTCCAGAGGCTGCAGAGAGAAGAAAGAACGGAATGTGAGGAAGTCCGGGCACTAAACCGAGAAGGACCATAGCAACTGAAGCAGTACCCAGGGTCTTCGGATTTAATATGATTTGTTTTGATATGTCTTTCCCGAGATCTGTTTCAGTTCCAGCACGGCTTACAACGATACCTGCTGCAGTTGAGACAAGGAGGGCCGGCATCTGACAAACAAGTCCATCACCTATGGTCAGTATTGTGAATGTTCGTGCTGCTTCTGAAATGGCCATGCCCTTCTGAAGGGTTCCTATGATGAAGCCAGCGATGATATTAATTCCGGTAATAATAAGCCCTGCTATAGCATCTCCCCTGACAAACTTACTTGCACCGTCCATTGCTCCGTAAAAGTCAGCTTCCTGAGCAATAAGGGATCTTCTCCTTTTTGCTTCAGACTCTTCAATAAGGCCGGCGTTCAGGTCTGCATCTATTGCCATCTGCTTCCCCGGCATTGAATCAAGGATGAAGCGTGCAGCAACTTCAGCAATTCTTCCTGATCCTTTTGTGATGACTACGAAATTGATTATTACGAGGATGAGAAAGACAGTAATCCCTACAGCATAGTTACCCCCTACCACAAAATTGCCGAAGGACTTTATCACCTGTCCTGCAGCATCTACCCCTTCATTCCCCCTCAGCAGAATCAACCTGGTGGATGCTACATTCAATGCGAGTCGATACAGAGTCGTTATGAGCAATACGGAGGGGAATACTGAAAAATCGAGCGGTTTCTTGATATAGATGCTCGTTATAATGATTACAAGCGACAGTGATATAGAGAATGAAAGAAGTATATCGAGAAGAAAAGGGGGGACGGGAAGAATCATTACACAGAGAATAGTAACGACACACATGGCGACCACAATATCTCCACGCTGTTGTATAAGCTTGAGAAATTTCATTTCATAATACCCTTCTCATGTAAGCATGAACTGATATCAAGCCGCACCCCTCAATTTATAAATATAGGCAAGTATTTTTGCCACTGCTTTGTATAATTCCACAGGGATAAGGGAATCAATTTTGAGTTTAAACAAGGCCCTTGCCAGTGGTTTGTCCTCAACAATGGGGATATTGTATTTGCGAGCTATCTCTATAATCTTTTCTGCTATAAATCCTGCACCCTTGGCGATGACTTTCGGTGCTGATATCTCGTCCTTTTTATATCTCAGGGCAACAGCAATATGCGTCGGATTCGTTATGACCACTGTTGCCCTGGGAACTCCCTGCATCATTCGCCTCCTGGCCATTTCCTTTTGAATGCTCCTAATCCTTGACTTCATGAGAGGATTCCCTTCTGTTTCCTTGTGTTCTTCCTTTATCTCATCTCTGCTCATTTTGATTGAACTTTCGAACCTCCACCTCACAAGGAAATAATCAATAACTGCAAGAATTAGAAAGGTAGTAAACATGTACATCACTGCTTTGAATATGAGTTTGGCTGAGATAGTCTGGATCTGACTGATATCCATGGTTGATGTGAAGGTAAGGACAGGCAAAGTTTTCTTAATGACAAAGTAGAATATAATTCCTCCCAGGGCAAACTTGAACAGGTTTTTGAAAAGTTGTACAAGACCGTTGCGGGAAAATATACTTTTCAATCCACTCAGGGGATTGAGATGTTCCGTCTTAATAGCCAGCGGCTTTATAACGAAGCCACTCTGTAGAAGACCGCTGACCATGGCAAATGCGAATGTTATTCCCAGAAAGGGTCCTATTATCCTCAAAATTTCAATTGCCGAGGACCTCATAGCAGTAAAAGGGTCTCTTCCATATCGCAGTCCGAGAAGGTTTCCTGTGAAGAGAGACAGGTCCCTTATGAGCACATTCCCTGCAAAATAAAAGACGAGGATAATTCCAGCCATAGTAGCCATGGACATGATTTCATGGCTCCTGGCAACTTGCCCCTTCTCTTTTGCCTTCTGACGGTGCCGGGGTGTAGCTTTCTCTGTTCTTTCTTCGTTCTCAGGCATGATTACCCTCTCGCCATGGCGATCACTCTCAGCATCTCCTCTTTCATACTATCCAAGAAGGTGCCTATCACATGAACAAAAACAGGGATTCCTATGATCATCACGATAAACCCAACAAAGATGTATACAGGGAATCCAACAAAAAGGATATTCATTTGCGGAGCTGCCTTATAGAGAAAGCCAAGGAGCAGACTTGAAATGAGCATCGCTATAACAACAGGAGCACTTATCTTTATTGCAATGATGAACATTCTGCCGGTTACCGAGATGACTTCAGAAGCGAGATTCTTAATATCTGCCTGTCCTGCAGGAAGCCATTCGTAACTTCTGACAAGGATATAGATAAGATCATGATGAGCATCCATAGCAAGGAAGATGAGCATTGCTATGATGCCATAGAGTCTTGCTATATCTGTTGATTGACCCAGTTCAGGATTAAAGATATTTGCAGCGGAGAGCCCCGTGGCATTGCTTACTATCTGACCAGCCATTTCAACTGCAAGGAATACAAATCTTGCAGTAAGGCCAAGAGCAATCCCCATGATGACCTCCCGCATCACGAGAGGCGGAATATCGGCACTGGTGACTTTCAATTCCACGATGGGGGTTAAAACAAAGGCCACAGCCATGGCAAAACCTATTTTGAACTGCACAGGAAAATTCTTGCTGCTGAAGAACGGGAGCAGACTGATAACAATTCCTACCCTTAGAAGGATTAGGATGAAGTTAGGTATATATCGTGCAAAAATATCCATCGTTCAGAAATTTCGATAATCCGCTAACCGGTTCCTGAAATTCCTCACTTTATATAGACTGGTATCTTTTCTATTAAATTGGTCGTAAACGTTATCAAAACCCTGGCCATCCAGGGAAAGAAAACAAACAGGCAGATGAAGACTGCAATTATCTTTGGAACAAAGGTCAGGGTAAATTCCTGAAGCTGTGTTACAGCCTGGAAAAGACTGATAACCAGTCCTACAATCATGCTGACGAGCAGGACAGGTGCGGATACCATGAGTATTGTTTTGAATACCTCTGCAGAGATTTCTTTAATTACATCGACAGTCACTGGAAACTCCTTACAATAGAGCCAATGACAAGGTTCCATCCGTCAACAAGTACGAAGAGCAGCAGCTTGAATGGGAGTGATATTAATATAGGAGGAAGCATCATCATGCCCATAGAGAGCAGAACGCTGGCTACAACCATGTCTATTACGAGAAAGGGTAAGTATATGAGAAACCCAATTTCGAATGCAGTCTTCAACTCGCTGATAGCGAAGGCAGGAACGACAACCTTCAGGGATAGTTCAGCAGGACTTGATGGTCTTTTTTCTTTTGTGACGTTTAAAAATAAGGCAATATCTTTTTGTCTCGTCTGTTTCAACATAAAACTCTTGATAGGCGGTTCGGCTCTCTTGAAGGCCTCCTGAACAGTAATTTGTTTTTCCATGTAAGGGTTGATTGCATCTCGTGTAATGTCATTTATTGTTGGAGACATGATGAAAAAGGTTAAAAATATAGCCAGACCTATGATCACGGGATTCGGGGGGATCTGCTGCCCGCCAAGTGCCTGACGTAGAAATGAAAGGACGACCACAATCCTGGTGAAAGAGGTAAACATAACGAGGATAGCCGGGATGACTGAGAAGAAACTTATGAGGAGGAAGATTTCGATGAGACGGTTATCGATATTCATTGTTCATTCAGGATTTTCTTCATGTTCCTCAACTGCTGAAGTTTATCACTGACCTCTTTCGGTATTTCTGGTTCAAGATCATTCTCATCGAAGGTCTTCAACAATTTCAGATCTGTTGAGGTAACACCAATGAGGAGTATCTCAGAACCTATCTTAAGAGCTGCAATCCCCTTGCGTGATCCGAATGACTGATAGGCAAGAACGGTTATCAGGGATGTTTTCCCCTGCCTCTTCCTCATCACAATTCCAAAAACCAGAATTAATCCCACAACTACAACAAGGGCAGTTGCTACCTGCAGGTATGTCCCGGTCATTTGAGCTGTTGTATCCTTTCGGAAGGGCTTATGATGTCCGTTAGCCTGACGCCAAATTTTTCATTGACGACTACAACCTCACCCCTCGCGACTAATTTATTATTCACGAGTATTTCCATAGGTTCCCCCGCAAGCTTTTCCAGCTCAACAACAGAGCCCTGTCCAAGCTGCAGGAGATCCTTGATAAGCATCCTGGCCTTTCCCAGTTCAACAGTAAGCTCAAGCGGTATGTCAAGGAGGAAATCTATGCCCTGCGCAGTGGCTTGTTCTGTTTTTTCTATTTTTTCTGTTTTTTCTGTTTTAAACTCTTCAAAATTTGATCCTTCAGGCGTTGCCTGTTCTTGCGTCATACGATTCTCCTTTGTTTATAATCTTTGTTATTTTTATGGCCTGATTACCCCTGCTGTAACCGGGAACACCGCTAAATTTAGGAATCCTCTCTACATTGACAGTGAGTTCATCAGAGGTTGATTTGCCGAGATTGATAACACTCCCAACTTCAAGCTTCATCAGCTCGCCAAATGTCAGTTCCACCCTTCCAATTTCTGCATCAATCCTGACTGAGGAATCCATAATGATTTCACTCAACCTTGCAACCCATCTCTGGTCGACCTCGAATTTACCGCTCTGGAATCCAGAGTAGAGTTTTTCTTTCACAGGCTCAACCATGGAATAAGGTATACAGAAGAAAATCTTTCCTGTAAAGTCCTCAACCTCCAGGTGGATCTCTGTCTTTATGACAATCTCGCTGGGTGTTACGATTGTCACAAATTGCGGATTTATTTCAGAGTTGACGTGTACAGGCCGGATTGGCGCTAACCCGGCCCATGCCGAAGCCATATCATTCAATGCAGCTGTAACCACCTTTTTGTTAACCCGCTGCTCTATGGGTGTGAAGGCCCTTCCCTCGGATTTGACATACAACTTTGCGCTGTTTCCACCAAAAAAGAATTCTACCAGTGCAAAAAGCAGGGGGGCTTCTATCACAAGAAGTGCATAACCTTTCAGCGGCTCCATTTTAAACGTGTTAATGCTCGACGGAAAGGGAATGGTCTTCATAAATTCACCAAATTTTATTATCTCAACGCTATGGATGTTTATATCAATAAATCTCATAATAAAACCTGAGACAGAATTCCTGAACAATCTCACAAACCTCTCATTGGCAAGTTCAAGTCCTGGCATCCTGCCCCTGACTATCCGTTCCTGACTCGTAAGATCATAAGGTTTTACACCAAGAGACTTTTTATCTTCTGCCTCTACTTCTACTTCACCTGTCTGCACCCCTTTCAGGAGCGCATCAACTTCATCCTGATTAAGTATTTTGTTCATTGCATAACAAACTCAGTGAAATAAAGATTTTTAAAAATGTCCTTCCCAATTGTCAGGTTAGCCCTCAGCAGGAGCTCGTCCTTTAACTGGAGCTTGCCTTCAGGGCTTGACAAGGATTCAATAGATTTACTGCTAATAAGGATTATAATTGCATCTTTCAACTGGGGTATATGATCTGTAACCATCTGCTGATTTAAAGGATCGGAGAGTTCAAAATGTATAGTTAACTTCAGAAACCTCCCAGGTTCTGCAAGGTTTAATACAAAGGGGTCAAGGGGGACGAGTACAGTCTGTGCTGCTTTTTCTCCCTTCTGATGATCTGCTCCATCTGTATTTTTTTTGTTCCCTCCGAGCATTGTATATGCAAGAAATCCACTTAATGAGAGCGCCACCAGTGCACTGGCAATGATGATCAGCAATTTCTTCTTGCTCTTCTTCGGTTTCACCTCCTGGGGTTGTTCAGGCTGGTTGTCAGCTATTTCATCAGCCATATGTCTCTCCTCCAATTTGTCTTAGAATTTAGTATGTCATTAACAAAGAGTGTGCCTGATAGCAACATATTGAAAAATAATGATTATTTAAAAAGAAGGACTGAGAGAAATGCGAAATCTATGTCAAAGAAATGACTGAGTGATAGATTTCTAACAAAAAGAAACCATCACATCTCAAAATTCATTGTCAGGAACAATAATGCGTTCTTCAGCAACTCCGCAGGTTCAATTGCTTGAGATGATTGAGAATAATACATGAAGTGTACTTGTTGAAAAATTATTGACCTCAACTAATTTCTCACAGAACTAAACAGTCCAGAGCATTCTCATCATTGTGTGAAGTACAAGTGGAAATTGTTACGAGCGCAAGCACATGCCTTCGCTCCTCCAAGCTTGTCCAGCGCCTTGCAGGGAATGCGAATTTCAGCAACGCTCGGCCAAGCCCCTGAAACAGACTTCTTTAATACTTCGTAGTAACATAGAACCCGGTGCGGCCAAGACAGGGATAACCTTGCTTATCTTTATGTTTGCCGAGCTTAGAATCGTTTGTCTTATGGGTAAATCTCTTGCCGCAATAGCTGCATTGGAAAACATACTTGGGGCCGTAGCTTAACGTGGAACTTCTCGGCCTTCTGACAGTTGATTTGATCCGCTGCGGTCTTTCGCTCCTAATTCCACCTGTCCTCATTGTTGTAGGCGGGGCGGAAAGAGGTACTGCAACGCTCAGCTCCACAGCATATCTTGGCGTGAACGGGATTTGTGTCACCTTTGCGCCTTGAATCCGGTCTACCCTGTATGATCTCTCTTCCCCGGTATTATGTTTCACGGCATAGAGAAGAAGATTGCCGTCGCGCGTGCGCCGCAGGGAATAGGGTTCGATGAGGCGACGACTTCCCTGATAAGCTAAATCAATACATAGCCTGTTTGCCGCCGCATATCGTATTATTTCCATTGGTGTCGCTGTATGCCATGCCTGCGCCATGGCCGGCGGCTGCCATGCGGTATCAATTGACTGCCTTCCCACAGGTATAGCAGTAGGTGCAGCCTTCGCGACTGCACGGTATAACCAATCAAACACTTCGGGAAGCTCCTGCCAGAATTGCTCAAAAGGCGGCAAAACAGGCACCTGATGACCGAGCATGTTTTCCCACTCAGTCTGCAATTCACCTCGTTCAGGTTTGCTTTCGAGGCTTTCCATTGTTGGGACTGATATCCCTTTGAAGGCACACTTTGCTTCCAGTGTGCTCAAAATGAGTTCGCGGTCTTGTCTCGTGCTGTCATGCCGATAGAGATGGATCACGTCATAGAGATCCCGTGGCCTTAACCGCTCTCCCAATGCCCTGATCTTTTCTGCAAAAACCTCCTCAAAGCAATAGCATGGCACATGAATGCCGCCTTCCGGAGTGTCAGAGTACGGGTGAAACACCTCACGGCTGGCGGCGTCTAATACGAGGACCTCATCGTCTGTTAAATCCATTTTTACGCGGGGAAGGTCGCCGCCCGGTCGCAAAGGCCCCCTGTATGCAATCCTCCCTTGTACCGATATCTTTCCCCGCGGATTCTTGTAGACATCGAACCTGATCAGTTCACGCGGGACTTCAATACCTGATGAATCATAAATCCAGCCTGCTATTTCCTTGAATGCATTGACCAGGAAACTTTCGTCCTGATGTTCAGCCTGTGTAAGGGTAAAGTCCAAATCTTCAGAAAAACGGTAGGTTTCAAAATAACACTTCTTCAGGCATGTACCGCCTTTGAACGCCCAGCTCGTGTTGAGTTCAGCATGATGCGAAATCCCGGCTAACAGCCATCCGAGCATATAGTCCTTCTCAATAATGTTTGAAGCAAGGCCAAACTCCCTTGAGAAGTCCATTATCTCCTGGCGGTCTATCACATCAACTCTCCTTTGCCCAGCTCTCAGGCACCCAAAGCCTCCAGCGCGTAATCAGCTTGTCAGCCTTCAGTCCAGGATCAAGCTTGACGTTTCCTTTTGTAAGCTGAGCTTTGCATTCATTCAGGGCCGATTCCTCATCTCGGGCATAACGTTCTAACAGTAACCCGAGGCGCTTAAATACAGCGCCATTGCCCAAGCGTTTTGCATATTCAATCAGAAGCGGAATATTCTTGTTCTCAGACCTCAAATAGCTCAAGAATATGTCAACAGTCGGCCGTATCCCGCCTCCAAGCTTTGGGTCTATCAGCATGTCAAGGATAGTACGGGTGGGATCGGAAACAGATACCTTTACCTGGCCCTTCCAGACCGGCTTCGTTCCGAAAAGCGCTGTCGCAGATATAGTGCGGAGCATAAAGCTTGTCCCCCTAATGACAGGGGCGCGATCTCTGGGCTTCCGAGTTGTCAGGACAACGACAGTGCGGAAAATCTGTTCTGTGAGATCCCAGTATCCAGCAGCGCTCCATCCACCGATATAACAGGGTGAAAATAATCGCTCGGCGATAATCCAGGGGTCTTCCAAGGGTATATCGGCTGTACGGGATTCAAGGGCCACGCGTACGTACAGACCCCGGCGCACACGAGAAAGCCAGCCTTTCTTTGCCCAACGGGAAAGCATCTTAGATGCATCGGTAGGAGCGACTTTCAGAATGCCGGCAGTGTCCTTTACCGAGATGGTTCCTTTCGTCTCCCGGAACAGCGCCGAAAGCCGTTTCCTGTCTTCTTTCCCTATGCCTGCCAGGTTTTCCATAGTATATCATAAGAGCAATAGTTCATCTCACTGATGAAATATAGCATAAATTATATACTAAAGTGAAGTCGGAAGATACTATACAAAAGGTGTAATAATTCAACGAATAGATGATGAAGCACGCACAGGATATACTAACACACTGCCTTACGCCTTACAGGGAATGCGAACTTCAGCAACGCTCGGCCAAGCTCCTTGATCCATTACCATACTTTACGCCTTTATTAAGTTTTTTGGATTGCGACTTTCCATGAAGACCAACAAGATGTAACTACTTTTTGTGCAAGAGAACCTATGAGGAAGTGATAATTGTCAAACATTGAAAACCATGTCTTATCCCACCGTAAAATTAGCAATTTGGTCAGTTCATAATATTCATAGAAGAAACGCATAGCAATTTCTCTTGATTTGTTGCTCACAGTACTTAGCATCCACGTGCATCCCGATCATTCTGCTAAGTACAAGAGGTAATTGTTACAAAAGCAGAAAGATAAACCTTGCTCCCACTGTACTACAAGAATAAAGACCTGGCCTGTTCGTAGTAAATATTGACAATGAGATAGGGAGATTGTAAGATGTAAAACCAAAAAGAGTTATACGAAAGAAAATGGTGGATTGTCTAAGTCTGAAATAGCTCAATGATAAGTCTTAGCATCTATTAATGATTAAGAACATAACCCTAAAGTTTGGACGAGCTCCCGGAATATCAGCAGAAGCTATTTCGACAACTCCAATCACAATCTTCGTTGGTCCAAATAACTCTGGCAAAAGCAAAGTTTTACAAGAATTACATAGATATTGCATAAGCGGGCGGAAAAATCTTACAGACGTTATTTTGGAACACATCGAGTTTGAACAGTTTTCTCCTGAGGAAACTGAGCAACGGATCCAACGGGTAACGCTTGCACCTATCTACGGGGAGGCGCTCCAGCCGGATCACGTTATCGTCGGAAAGAAAGGGAATCGTATCCAAGTTCCGCAAAACGTGCTTCGTGAAGCATTGAAAAATACAAATGCTAATATACAACATTTCTGTCAATGGTATCTAACATATAATACACTAATGCTCGACGGTAGAAGTCGTATAGATCTCATAAATGAACAACCAGCTGGCGACTTGCAGCGGTCAGCGCACACCAGTTTTCAGATGCTATTCAGAGATAATACACAGCGGGGGAAGGTCAGAAGCATCATTAATGATGCATTTGGTCTTTTCTTCGCTATCGATCCCACAAAATTGGGACATCTTCGTTTGAGGCTTGCTCCGCGTGCACCAGAATCAGAGATTGAGGAACGAGGGATCCATGAAGCAGCTGTTAAGTACATGCAAATGCTTTATCTATTGAACAGACTAGTGTCCTGTCAGCTAAATAACTTTACTGATTTGTCATTCCGAGCGAAGCGAGGAATCTCGTAGTGAGATTGCTTCAGGGCTTTGTCCCTCGCAATGACAATGTAAAGAAGTGTTACGGACAGG